>JAEEGL012552921.1_pt1 | contig 12780 bp, 11 predicted proteins | sample 9134231 | NCBI WGS metagenome assembly JAEEGL01 (sample SAMN16246548, study PRJNA631951) | gut metagenome | biome: gut microbiome; feature: rumen; material: fiber-attached | host: Bos | place: Iran: Karaj | collected 2018-10 | reverse complement strand
TCCCGCTGATATCCATACGGAACATAGCCTATTTTGAAAGTACCCGCAGCCATTCTTCGCTGAATCGACCACTTTTCGTTTTTTGAAATGGAAGCAGATTCTTCCTCAGCCATACTGCTGAGAATGGACAGGATCAGCTCGCTTTCCATATCGCCGGTATCAATGTTTTCTTTTTCAAAATAAATCGTAACACCGATATTCAGAAGCTCACGAACGATAGAAAGGCAGTTAGTGGTGTTTCGGGAAAAACGGCTGATGGATTTTACAAGGATATGCTCCACCTTTCCGATTCGGCAGGCTGTCAGAAGATTCTGAAGCCCGTCACGGATCTCAGCTTTTGTACCGGTAATTCCGGTATCATAATACAGACCGGCGTACTCCCATTCCGAATGCATCAGGATATATGATTCATAATGTGCTTTCTGCGTTTCAAGGCTCTCAAGCTGATCTGAATGATCCGTAGATACGCGGCAGTATGCAGCCACTCGCAGTTTCTTCTTTTTCACAATCGGCTTCTGCGCTTCGATCATACGAATGTTCATGGAAATACCTCCTTTTGTTGGTATCTATATTAGCTCTTACTGCCTGATAAATCAACCGTTTTCGGCAATAGATCCGCAAAAAGCGGAGAGAAAGTATGTCGGTTTAACTGCGTTAATTTGTCATACTCGTCAAAGGAAATAAGTCCGCTTTTGTAAAGTGATTCTGTAATGGCCTGTGCCTTATGGTAGTTCACTTCGTCAATGATTTTCTGCTGTTCCATAGCTTACCTCCGTTTCAGTTATCATGTATATGTAAATAGAACGGCTATGTGAGCGTAGCACATTGACTTTTTCTGGCGTGGGATGTATAATACTTATGTATAGAGGGCAAAGGACTGCGCTTTAAATAGGAATTTGTGCTCCAAGAAATGTCAGAATGATAAGGAAAATGGTAGGAAATGATGGAAAAACTAATCGAGGCAGTTATTATTTTTAGTTCTATCGTCTGTAGCTATGTTCTATGTATCATACTACATGAGCTTGGTCATTTTTGTATGGGTAAACTGACCGGATACACAATGGTTTCTTTTCGTATAGGCTCCGTAAAGATATATAAGAAAAATGGCAAATGGGCGCTGACATTTGAAAAGATTCCGGGAACTCTGGGGCAGTGTATTATGTTGCCACCGATAAGTGATGAGCCGGAAAAAGCACCGATGCTGCTGTATCATTTTGGTGGTGGCTTTTTTAATGCTTTAACAGCTGTCGTGTCGCTTCCATTTTGCGTATGTAGCACTAACGAGTATTTAAAAACATTTTTTATTCTGCTTTTTGCTATTTCATTGGGTATGGCGCTGATTAATCTGGTGCCGGCTAAAATCATTACTTCAAATGATGGTTACAACATGAAACAGGCAATGAAATATCCCGCTGATCGGAAAGCAATGTATCACATCCTTCAGATTACAGGAAACTCAGAACAGTCTCTCGGAGATATGCCTGCATCATTTTTCGAGTATGATGAGGAAAGTGAATATAGGGCATCCATGAAACTACTGAACGGGTATAGGCATTTGGATAAAGATGAATTCGAAGAAGCGGAGATATTATTCAGGCAGGCAGCGGTGAATGATGAAAAAAGTATGAAATATTACCGTTTAGAAGCAAGAAAAGAAATGCTCTTCTGCATGATTTTGAGACAAGCACCTAAGGAAGAAGTGGACGAGGTTTTTGACAATGAACTACAAGGATATTTGAAAAATAGCAGCACATATTCTTCTTCAAGCTTAAGAGTACTGTATGCATACGATAAACTGATTGCCAAGGATTTCGGAAAAGCGGATGAAAAGAATGACTCATTACAGAAGTTATTGTCAAGACTTTCCCCAGGAGATTCCAAAATGGAGAAGAAGCTTTTAAGTAATGTGGAAAATGTATTATAGAGCAGTATTCTAAACAATAGAATCGTACCATTATAATTCACCTTATATTTTATGGCTGAAGATAAAAATGATTTGTCATAAAGTATGTACAGGGCAGGAACTTCTCCTGCCCATTATTTTTACGTCTTTGTCAGTGTACCGCTGTAATTGTCTCCGCCGATCTGCACGGTCACAGTAACAGCATTATCTTTCGGGGCATCAGGTGCAGGCGTAGGATCCGGAGCTTTCCCGTAGCCGTTCAGCCCCTTCGCCTTGACCATTGTCGGGTAATCCTTGTAGCCGATATCCAGGTCCACATTGCCCGAGATACCGTCAACTTTGCCCTTTTCGCTGTGCTGCCAGATGCCTACAGGACCGTCATAGCGGAGTTTGTCACTCCATTCCGCTGCCCACAGTGCATAGCGTGTCTTGATATCGTCTTCGATGTGCGTGCTCAGGCAGGAACGGCTGGTATACAGACCGACCCAGTATCCGTTTGCTTCAAGTACATCACAGAAAGCACGGATCATAGCAGAGCAGTTTGCCTTTCCGGTATCCAGGGTGGTCTTTTCCTCCTGATCGAAGAAAATCGGAAACTCAAACTGCTTTCCCTTGAGGATAGATACGCAGACCTCTGCTTCCTGCTTTGCTTCTTCAGGAGTCGCTGCATAAGAATACCAATACGCACCGACAGGGATACCGGCGTCTTTTGCGCCCTTGTAATTATCCTCGAACTTGGCATCCTTCTGCTTTGCCAGCTTGCCGTATCCGGCTCTCAGGATCGCAAAGTCGATACCGGCGGCCTTGACCTTGCCCCAGTCAATATCGCCGTTGTGAACGCTCACATCAATGCCCTTCATATCTTCTCCTCCGAAGTATTTATAAAAGTCATCCGTCACAGAGTTGTTGCCGTGAACTTCGTCACCGTACCATTTCTTTCCGGTGCGGACATCAACATGAGTATAGATGTAGGCGGCTGTGATATTCGCAATACCCGTAAAACCGATATCCTGTGCCTTACAACAGACCGTCTTTGAAGAAATAGGCTGTCCATCCTGCCCGTAACAGCATATATCTGCAGCATTACCGAGAGTATGCTGTCCTGTTCCGCTGCCTCCGACATTCTTATCATGCGTTACACAGCGATATCCGCTTGTCACGATGATCTTTGAGCAGTCCAGAGCTTCATACAACTTTTCAAGCTTTGTGATAAGCTCATCTGCAATTGATAATTCATGTTCTTTTCCGCACTTACAGCGGAACTCTTTTGCATTAAAATGAGGACTCAGCTGAGTAGTATCATTAAATTCATATTTCCGGATCATAATCCTTTCCTTTCTGCGAATAATCGCTTGTTGCGGCTTGACAAATACGGTACACTAGTGTTATAATGAGAAAAAACACGGAGGTGCATGAACCATGCCAAGAAAACCTGCAAGCCCGAAAACAGATACTGCCAAGAAAACAACACGTAAGAAGAAAACCGAAGAACCGGTTGTTGAGGCTGCCGTTGCGGAAACTCCTGTCGCTGCAAATGCACCGGTCGATGAAAAGCCTGCCAAGAAACGCGGCAGAAAACCTGCAGCAAAGAAGGCAGAGCCTGAGCAGCATGATATCGTTAAGGTTGCAACGCTTGCTCCCGGTGAGCTTAAAGAGCTGATCAATGCACCTGCACCGGCAACGCCGTTCCCGACATCGGATGATCCTGCAAAAGATATCGTTCAGCCGAAACGCAAACCGAGAACAAAGAAGGCTGATAAAAAAGCAGAGCCTGTTCTTTCCACACTGGTTCAGGTTGGCGATGCTGAGTATGATATTTCAGATATTGCTGCAAAGGCATATAAGGCATACAAGTCCACTCACAAACGTAAGGCAGTAACTGAATTCCGTGTATATGTCAAGCCTGAAGAGGGAGTGGCATACTTCACTGTCAACGGTGAAGGTTCACCTGATTATAAGATCAATCTTTGATATACCATCTCCTTTGGTAATGCAGTCGAGTATTCGGCTGCATTACTTTTTATCGCCGTCTTCCATCTTGTCAATCATTTCCTGTATCTCGTCATCAATATGCGCGGCTCTTTTCTGAAGCACCTCGATTGCCTTTTTGATCGCAGGCGGATACGGGATGCCCATCAGCGAAGTATTCTCAATGATCGAGAGCAGCTCATTGACACAGAAGCCGATGCAGGTCGCATCGCGGATATATGTGGTTCCGATCATAATGTCCATGCGAACTGCCACTACGACCATAAGCAGAATACAGAACTTCTTCGCAAGCCCGACCCAGCCGGCTTTCGAGCTGAGTCTGCCGGTCTTGCTGTGTTTGCTTCTGCCCATAGATGCAGTGATGAGTCCGGTTGTGAAGTCGATTGCCATAAAAAGTACAAGCGTGATCAAAGCCGAATCCCATCCCCCGAGCAGTGCCGCAAAAAAGCCGCCGATGATCCCGGCGGCAGTACAGATATTTTCTTTCATTGTATCATCCTCTCAAATTGTAACGTCCACTACTTTCACGGAGCGGATCATCGGACTGGTATTATCCGTCACCGCTTTCCATGCAAGATAGTATTCACCTGCGTTGATACCGCTGCATTCGTGCAGCACGTTGATATAGTTGCCGACAGAGCCGAGCCAGCCGAACGGAACGGAAACTGCCTGATTATTCAGGATCGCCTCGTAGATATACCTTGCTGTATCAGCTTCTGACATCTGCTGGTTGCTTTTCGGAACAAGCCACATTCCGCCGAGATCTGTTGCGCCTGACTTATAACTCAGCAGGATCTTGTTACTGCCGCTGATGTGAATAGGCTCAACACACATCGTGAATATTGTCTGACCCCAGTTGAAGTCTGGCTGATTGTAGTAGATAGCGTACCCGTTTTCTTCACAGCAGAAGTGCGGATAGTTTTCTGTGAATCCCGCAAGAGAACGATAACCGTCATTATAGAAGGTGTACACCTTTTCGCCGTAATCGTGGAGAGTGTCGATGGAGGCTTTGAACAGCGTGATATCCTGCTTTGTCTGTGGGATCTGAAGCACCTTCGGAACAAGTGTATTCAGTTTTTCTGTCTCCGAAGCAGCTACGCCCATCGTGACCAGATTTCTCGCAAGCTGATCTCTCTGCTGATCGAGAGCTGTCAGATAATTTGCAATGCTCATGCTGTCACCTCCACAATTGCCGCCAGTGCATCCTCCACGCCGGAAAGAGACTCCTCAACTGCGGCAAGACGAGTGTAGATCTCAGTGATAGAGGTTTTTGCCCCCTGCATATCATAGAGGATCTCCGTCTTGAATCTCTCGAACACACCCTCATTAACGCCGACACGTTCGTTCAGGTTCATTGCGGCAGTATACGCCTCATTCCAGCATGAAACCTTGGAATCCGTTATACCGTTCAGCGTTGTGAGGTTGTGATGCCAGTGTGCCTGTCCGATCACAGTGGAAATCGATGCAATATCATCAAGCATTTCCTGTGTGAGACTATCCAGAACTGCTTTATTTGAATGAGAGTGCGCCTGCGCAGATACTTCACTCAGTCCGGTAGACAGTCCATGCAGTGCATCGACAGTTGAAGCATGAAATGCTGCCTCGTCACGCATATACTGCTCCGTAATGGTATCCAGTACATCTTTGTTGTTATGGGTGTGTGCGGCGGAAGTCAGCGGAAGAAGAGCCTCACGGATATCATGGATATCGTACTGTGTGCTGTCCTCGAACTGCTGCAGACCCTGTAATTCTGTAAGCAGTTCCGCTGTGAGAGCTTCCAGCACAGCCAGATTGCTATGCGTGTGCGTACTCGGTCTGAGATTCTCCACTGCTTCGTTCAGCGTCTGGATCTCATAGGACGTACTATCTTCAAACTGCTGTAAACCGGAGAGTTCAGTCATAAGTGCTTCTGTCAGGCTATCAAGGACATCCTTATTTGCGTGAGTATGGGCCTCTTCTGCAACAGGTGCGATCTCACGCTCGATAATAGTCGTGACCTCAGTTGTTTTCGGGTACTCCGACATATCCGGTGTCACGCCGTCCTTACCCTTGAGACTTTCGAGCCATTCCTCCTCGGTGCCAACATAACCGTGTTCACATGCGATCTCATAGGCGCTCTTGCCGTCAAGGCCGTGCTCAGCATCTTCAATTCGTTTCAGAAGCTGAGTGTACAGATCAGGTGTCGGCGGAATCGGCGGCTCTTCACCCTCGAAGCCGGATGCACGGATATTCAGTGTGACCGGAACAGTGGTCGCCCTGACAGTTGTATCGCTTTCGGTATCATAACCGAACACAGCCATCTTCACAGCGCCGACATGAAGCTCCGCAGGCAGATAGCAGCTTGTACCCTCTGTGCCCAGAACTACAGAATACACATCATCGCACTGTGTGAACTGAACGACCTTGTGAAAACGTTTCCAGTCACCGTCAAATGCAAATTTGAACTGCACATACTGGATCTGGTGATCCGCAAGCACCTCACGCTCAATGATCTCAATGCTCTGGTTCTTTACAAGGAATTTCCACATTATTCACGCACCTCCATCCATTCATGTGTCTCATTATTATACTGCATATATCCGTCAAAGCACTGCACCTTGTCCAGACCGTTGAGATCACCGGCATTACCGTCCCAGTTTGTTTGCTTCGTTACCGCAGCCCAGTCTGCAAGGCTGCCCTCATAGGTCAGCGTTCTCAACGGCGTGTAATTGAGCGCATGAGAGCATACCTTTGTCACATTATGGCTGAGAGTAAGGCTTTGCAGTCTACCGCAGCTCACGAAACAGAATCCAGGTAACTCGGAGCATTCCACTCTCGCACTTGTAAGCTGATCACAGCCCATGAAGATATATGTGCCAAGCGTTGTAAGTGTTGCCGGAAGTGTTACCGAAGTGATATCCTGATCTACGAAAGCTTTTTCTCCGAGCGTTGTAACAGATGCCGGAATGACAAGCTCCTTCAGACCCCCATGTGTATACATGAAAAATGCGCGTTCTCCGATAGCGGTCAGCGTATTCGGAAAACTTGCCGATGCCATATTGACGCAGCGTTCAAACACACTGCTTCCAATCTCTGTAATGCCGTCAGAAACAACAAGAGAACGGATATTCTCATTTTCCCAGAAAGGAGAATGCCCGATCTCATAATCGTAGGTTGCTCCGGAGCCGTGAAGCAGGAGCTTTCCATTTTCGTAAAGGACATAATGGATATTATCGCCACAAGTACCAATCTCCACAATTCCGCCGATTATATCATCGACTTCGGTCTGCAATGTTTCTACGCGATGGGTCAATTCTTCGAGAGTCTCATTATTTTCCTGAACCTCTGCGATCAGCTGTGCCATCTGCGCCATCAGCTCTGTGACCTTGCACTTGCCGAGAATGCATTTGCAGTACCCGCAGACATTGGAGTCCTCACGGTAATCGAACCAATCATTCTCTGTAATTCGTGAAGCTCCCGGATTCATACGCACCGCATACATCAAAAGACGGACGTGCTCGTCATCCTGCGGAATAGTCGGAAGAGAAGGATTCTCTGCGGGAGTTCCGGGGAAAAGCTTGAGTGATACACTGCGGACAGATTCTGTGGTATCAAGATAGATTGCAATACCGACATATCTCGGCAAGGACTCGTCCTGATACGATGTGAGATCGATCACATACCGGGAATCATTGATGAAATAATGCCCGTTGATCCATGCCTTTCCGGTTCCGAGAACCACACCGAGACCGCTGTTTGCGGCTGTCAGCTTGAAGTTCTGACCGTAGGTATCAAGGATACCATTGCAGATGATACTGGACAGATATGCTGTGAAATCCTCCGCTGTATAGGTTCTGTCAAGCCCTTTTGAATTGAAAAATCCGCTTGAAAAAGCCATATTATCATTCCTTTCTGAAAGTCGGTGTCAGGCTGCGCCCGTTCTGGTCAAATGCCTCAATCATACCAATAAGCTGCACTTTCGGCTGAATCATTCCGAAACGCTTTTGCTCGACCGTCACATAGTCACCGACGAAATAGTCACGGTTGTAGACATATTGCGTGCTATCCGCTGCAATCTCCGATTCCGATGCAGTTTTCGGATCAACCAGCTTTTCCGAGCCGCGGGTTTTCAGCAGTGCGATATACTGCTCCTCCGGAATCGGCACAGTCTCGCCCTCGACCTGTTCCTCCTCTGAGATATCCTTCGCATCCACATATAGTTCGTAGCGTTCGAGATACGTCGGCTCATCAGAAACACAATATGTGGTATGTTTTCGCTCCGAGCCCTCACCGTGACCGTAGATATAGGCGAAGTTGCGAGTAACAGCAGAATCAGAAGCATATGAGAATGACAGCAGATTGCTGTAGGCATCAGAGAAGATAATATGCGGATTATCTTCCTGCATCAGACTTCGGTCTGCGCCTTCTGCGAGATCAAGCACCATTTTGTAGGTCTCACCAACATCCTTCACAAGCCTGATATTCGCCGTTCCGCCGATTTTCTCGCAGATGGTGTATACCCATTCCATCAGGTTTTCATAGGATACTTGTAGAGTTGTGGTCTGCTCCCAACAGCTACCGGAAACTGAGCCGAGTGATAAGCCGGGAATGCGACGGTTATCCTGCTGTATCGCATTCAGCACCACAGCATTCCGGACATTATCTGAATACGCTGTCTGTGCTGTGATACTGTATGTCGGGTGAATGATGCGGCGCTCCAGCAGGCACATGAGGAAGCGCCCCCGCACTGTCAGGTAGTCGCCGTTCTCTGCATCGGTGTCGATTTGTACGGATTCTATCATGCCGAAATGCCGGCTGTCATCATCTCTTCCGACAATGCGCCCGGTCTGAAAAATCGACAGATTCTCCGGATTGGCAGCGATATACACTTCAAAGCTGCCGCACTGATAGTATTCAATATCCCACAGGAGCGAGGAAAACGAATCGCACACTGCTTCAAGGGTGATTGTCAGATTGCTCTCATCTGCTTCCATGTTATACACTTCAATCTGCATATCACACCCCCAGATAAGCGTTTGTGTGGACGATGGTCACCCTCAGATTTTGCAGCCCCGTGCCACGAAGATAGAAGCGGTTTTTGCCTTCACGCAGCGTCAGCCAGGTTGAGCCGGAAACAAGACGGTTAATAATATTGGTCTTGACGCCGCCTCTGTCCAGCGTGACCGTCTTATGACCTGTCTTTGTTGTGACGGTAATGATATCGCCCGAGAGTATTTCTCCCGTGATTTGCAGATATTCGTCTGTATCCGCATTATACAGCGTAGGAGAACGGGCATCTTCGAGTGCTTCGATCACAAGTGTGAAGCCAATCTCGTCACCATCATTGATGATCTCCATAATGTTCTGTGTATTGTATTTGCCCAGCACAAAAGGCTCCGGATTGGATTCTGTCGGGAACGGAAATGTGAATGCACCTGTGATCTGGCTGTAATACGCCATGACGGATTCCGTAGAATACCAGTAAATATCCGGACAGAGAATAGATATCTGTCCTGTGACTAGCTGCTCAAAGTTGCTGATCTCGCAGGTTTCCACATAGCCCTCAGTGAACACATCTATGCCAGCTGTTTTGTAGTAGACTTTTACATATCTGCTTGGTTTCACCACCTTGTATAGCTGATGCCTTCGTGCTTCCACGCCCACACCCCGCATCTCAAAGTGAATCACCACATTCCGCTTTTCGATGAATGCGTTGTTCAGATAGCTGCCGTCCATGCCTGCATAACTGGAGGTACTGATCGTTCCAGGCGGAGGATTCAAGCCTTCAATTTTAGAAAACATATATTTATTCGCAGTAAGCGAAAGGTCTATTTTCTGACCATTTTTGTTTTCTAGAACAAGAGAAAAGAACATGCACTTTCAACTCCTAAATATGAATTTGACAAAAATCAAGAAAAGTGATAGTATAACAACAACGGGGGTGTTAATATGTTTTTTAATTTTGAAACGGAAAACTTGCCTGATATTTTCAAAAGGGATAATAAACAATACTATTTAGATCCTATTAGAAGGAAACTAATTCTCATTACACCTGAAGAAACTGTCCGTCAAAAAATGATTCAATTCATATTGAATTATATGAAAATTCCAGAAAAGCTGATTTCGGTAGAAGAAAAATTATCGCACTATGGCATTAATTCTAAAATGCGAGCTGATATTATTATCAACGGTAACGACGAAAAGGGTTATAAGTACCCATTATGCATAATTGAGTGTAAAGCCCCAGATGTACCACTATCCGATAAGACTAATGAACAAGTTTTTAATTACTGTGATTGCTTAGATGCTCCTTATGCTATAGTAACTAATGGCTTCTCTACGTTTGTGTATAAATACAGTAATGAAGAAGACGAGTATATAAGATTAGATGCGATCCCCACATTTAAAGAAATGTTAAACGGAGAATATATTGAGTACGATTGGGGAGAATACCCAGAGAGAACTCCATTTGAAAAGCTTAAGCAATTGGTATATAATCATCAGTATGATGATTATATAAGTTCTATGACTCCAATAGAATTGGCATTACCCGCACATAATTTATTGGAGTGTTTTCTTGATTATCGTGTTACTATACCAACAGGAAATTATGAAGTATTCACACTTATAAAAGACTATGGAATAAGAATGCTTAGCTACGGCAATCATTCGGGAGGTGTCTTTTATGGACCATACAGATCGTTCTTAATTGATTTTAATGGGGATACCGAATTTGTGTCGTTTGGAGTATCAACATATGGCAGTTACTCATCAGATATTGAAAAAACAGCAATCAATGTCGCTATTGACAACGATGAAAGCTCACATCATTCTCTACAATTGGTTCTCGAAGATAACATAATTATCCATGACGGTATTTGTGACTTTTATCATCATGGAAAAATAGGGATTGGAAATATCGGAAGTGGAAAAATATCAGAACTGCGTTCTGTTGTAGAAACAGTTGCTCCTGATTTAATAGCTGGAAAAAAATTCTATCTCGGCTCTTTACCAATTAACCGAATATGGACATTGCAAGATAAAGATGTAATAGAACTAATATCAAACATGATCTGCTATGCACTTATAAGAGATTCATATAGAAAATATAAAAAGAATAACAATGAGAGATAAATCCCTATTTCATTCCGTGTCATGCGATACAGTGACAGCGACATCAGACTATTATTGATATGATTCACTGTACGGCTGTTTTCTTACTCATATAGCTTTTTCCTTGCTTTTTCTCCGGGATTGATGTATAGTATTCGGACTGATATAAATTGGGGCAGGATTGCTCCCACCCCATACACTCACACATTTAGTGCATTCCGCGTCTGACGATAGATTTCCAGCCGTGACAGCGATTTCGGACTATTATTCGTCTGATTCACTGTCCGGCTGTTGTCGTTATTGTAGTTGTTGATGACCGTTCCTGCGGGAGTGCCGTTCATCATTGCGCCGGAAATTCCGTCAAACTTCATATCAAAGCCCGCCTGCATTGTGAGTGACATCGCATCGGCTACAGAGGATACAGCCTTTTCCACATATTTCTTGCTCTTGTTGATACCGTCAGCCAATCCCTTCATGAAGTCAGGCATCCAGCTTTCAAACTCTGAAAGAGGACCCTTATCGGGAACAGAGAAGTGCAGATACTCGCTGATCGCCCGTGCTACATCCGCAACCGTATTGATGAGATTGCCGAGCATATAGTTCAGACCGTTGATGAGGTTCTGCATGAGGTCTCGTCCCCACGACCACGAGCTGTTGACTTTGTCCATGACAGCATCATAGACAGCCCTCATTGCATTTGTGACTGCATCACGAACGCCGCCGAGCCTGTCACCGATACCGTTCCGGATATTATCCCAGATAGAAAGTACAGCGTCCTTTACCTGATTCATTGGATTTCTCACGATATCCGGCATCGCGTTCCATACAGACTGCACCACGGTTCTGATCGCATTCAGCGCAGTATTCACTACATCCTTCGCAGCATTCCATGTTGTAGAGATCATATTTTTGATGTCAAGCTGTCCGGTATTGATGAGCGTTTTCATTGCTGTCCAGACCGCAGTCACGATCTTTTTGATCCCATCCAGTGCTGCCTCGATAACAGATACAGCCGCTTTCCATGTTGTGGTGATGACCTTTTTGATGCTGTCGAGCGCATTTTCAACCACAGAAACAATCGCTTTCCAGCCGCCTGTGATGCCGTTTTTGATCTGTGACATGGTCGCATCAATTGCAGTATTTGCATTCGCCCAGACGTTTTTTACAGTGTCAAAGACCTGTTCCATGAAGCCCTGCACTGCAGTGACAACATTGGACAGAGCATTTCTGATAACAGTGCTGATTGTTTCTGCAAGATTGCCTGCAAAGCCGTTGACCGCATCCCCGACAACATTTGCATTGGCGTTGATACCGTCCGCAAGTCCCTGCATGAAGTCCGGCATCCAGCTCTCAAAATCAGCAAGAGGGCCTTCATCCGGCACAGAAAAGTGCAGGAAGGACTTGATCTTGTTTGCCACACCCTTTACAGCATCAGCAACCTTATTGATACAGCCCTTAATGCCATCCACAATACCATTGATGATGTCTGCACCCCATGAGAATGCCTCAGATGCGAGGTTTTTAATGAAGCCGACCGCAGCGTTGAAACCGTTGACAATCGTTGTCTTGATCGCGGTGATTTTTTCCGTTACCGCTGATTTTACACTGTTCCAGATATTGGAGATAGTGTTTTTTATTGCGTTCATGACAGTGCTGACTGTATTTTTGATGCCGTTCCAGATGTTGGATACCACAGAAGAAATGGTATTCAGCACACCGGAGATAAATCCGCTGATCGCATTCCACACAGCAGAAATGACCGCATGAATCGCATTCAGCGTATTGGTAATGTGATT
>JAEEGL011940877.1_pt1 | contig 12780 bp, 9 predicted proteins | sample 9134231 | NCBI WGS metagenome assembly JAEEGL01 (sample SAMN16246548, study PRJNA631951) | gut metagenome | biome: gut microbiome; feature: rumen; material: fiber-attached | host: Bos | place: Iran: Karaj | collected 2018-10 | reverse complement strand
CTGCGAAAAATCCCGGGAGATTCTGAAACGGTGCGCTCCCGGCATTGCGGCCGTTCTCGCAACCGAATCGGATTACGCGACGGAGTACGACGACCTGATTCTTGCCGTGAAGGTGGTCGAAGACGTTGAGGAGGCAATCGAGCATATAAACAGGTACGGAACGGGCCACTCCGAGGCAATCATTACGAACGACTGCGCCCACGCGGAAGAGTTCAGGAAAAGAGTTGACGCGGCTTGCGTTTACGTCAACTGCTCCACGCGGTTCACTGACGGGTTCGAGTTTGGATTCGGAGCGGAGATCGGCATCAGCAATCAAAAGCTTCACGCACGCGGACCTATGGGGCTGAACGAGCTTACGTCATATAAATATATAATTAATGGGAACGGACAGACGCGGGAGTAATTATTATAACCAACATGCCGGCTGTCATTCCTTGATCGGCTGAACTGAATAACAAAACGCCGCCTGCGGCTTTTTCACAACATCGGGCGTTACAGGACACTTCAATTGCGTTTTGAGGTGGCTGTTCCGAAGTTATGAACGGCTGCAGGCGGCGTTTTTATAAACCCTAAGGACGGTTTAGTTGCTGTTGCCGCACGGCTTGCTTTTGCGCGCCTTGCGGGGCTTCTGCGAGAACTTTTGAGGGTCGGGGAAGACCAGAATCTCGTTCTCGAGGTAGGACATGAACTTCTCGGAGAGAATCTCGAGGGTGGGGGCGTCGTTCAGGAAGACGAAGTCGTAATTGTAATCGGCTACGTTGTCGTCGGAGGCGTTCCCGAGGGAATCGTTGGAGTAGTCGCCGGTATGGCGGTCGACCAGAAGAGTGACGGTCCTGCATTTCTTCGAGGCATCGGATACGAATTTCGCGATTTCGTCGCTCTCGCGGATGTGGACGAAAATGATTGCGTTGTCCGACTTGAGGAATGCATCGAGAGCGTTCAGAACGTAAACGTTGCCGAGGTCGTTGTAGTCGCGAAAGAGCTGCTTCAGGTCGGCGAGAAATTTCCTTGATTTGGGATCCTTTTCGCCGTTCCAGCCGCCGAGTCTGGCAATCTCCTTGATGGGGGTTATGCTGGATACGTTCACGGTAGGATACCTGGAGGCGCAGATGTCACACAGCGTGTCCTTGCCGCAGCCGCCGCGCCCGTTGATAACTATACAGACTTTTTCGGGGAGTTTCTTTGATTTTTCTTCCATTTTGGCAGATTCTCCTGTTCGGAAAGGATGATTGGCGGTGCTTTAAAGTTTAACGCCCGCGGAGTTCAGCGCGTTTGATTTTGCCGCTTATCGTTTTGGGAAGCTCGTCGACAAATTCGACCAGCCTCGGGTATTTGTACGGGGCGGTGTGCTCCTTGACGTAATTCTGGATTTCGGCCTTGAGTTCATCGGTGGGAACGGTTCCTTTTGTGAGGACCACGGTCGCCTTGACGATGTGACCTCTGACCGGGTCGGGAACGCCTGTGACGGCGCATTCCAGCACGTAGGGGAGTTCCATAATGACGCTCTCAATCTCAAAGGGGCCGATTCTGTAGCCTGAAGATTTGATGAGGTCGTCGGTTCTGCCGATGTACCAGTAATATCCGTCTTCGTCGCGCCATGCGGTGTCGCCGGTGTGGTAGAGTCCGTCGTGACGTGCGGCAAGGGTGGCGGCTTCGTTCCCGTAGTAACCTGTAAACAGACCGACAGCGTTTGTGCCGTCGGGAACGCGGAGCACGATCTCGCCAACGTCGCCGGTTTTGACGGGATTGCCGTCAGGGTCGACCACGTCAACGTTGTACATGGGAGAAGGCTTGCCCATTGAGCCGACTTTCGGCGTCATGCCGGAGAGGTTTCCGACCGTGAGGGTGGTTTCGGTCTGGCCGAACGCCTCCATGATTTTGAGACCTGTCAGACGGTAGAACGCGTTGAAAACTTCGGGGTTGAGCGCTTCGCCAGCGACCGTCGCGTATTTCAGAGAGGAGAGGTCGTACTTTTCGAGGTCGTCCTTGATAAAGAAACGGTACATCGTCGGAGGCGCGCAGAATGTGGTGATGTTGTATTTTTTGAACATCGGCAGGATCTCTTCGGACTTGAAGCGGTCGAAATCGTAAACGAATACCGCCGCGCCGCAGAGCCATTGCCCGTAGAGTTTGCCCCAGAGCGCCTTGCCCCAGCCGGTGTCCGAAATCGTGAAGTGGAGTCCGTCGGGGTCGACGTTGTGCCAGTAGCGCGCTGTGATGAAGTGACCGAGCGCGTACGTGTGCGCGTGCATGGCAATCTTCGGGTAGCCGGTAGTGCCGGACGTGAAGAACATCACGGCGGGTTCAAAGCCCTGCGGACGTGAAGCCGGGTCGGGCTCGAAGTGAGAACTGAAGAGTTCGATCGAAGAGTTGAAGTCGAGCCAGCCCTCGCGGGGAGTGCCAACGATGATTTTGGTTTTGAGCGTGGGGGAGGCGGGTTCCGCAAGCTCGACTTCGCGGGCGACGTTGCCGTCCGAGGTGGCGATGATCGCATTGATCTCGCCGGTGTTGAAGCGGTATTCAAAGTCGTGCTTCAGCAGCTGGTTAGTTGCCGGAACCGCAATCGCGCCCAATTTGTGGAGTGCGATGATCGAGAACCAGAACTGATAGTGGCGCTTTAAAACGAGCATCACTCGGTCGCCTTTTTTGATGCCGAGCGACTTGAGATAGTTCGCGGTTTTGTTGGTGTACTTCTTGATTTCGCCGAAGGTGAACGTTCTAGCGCTGCCGTCTCCGCTGACGTGGAGCATCGCAAGCCTGTCGGGTTCGCGCTCCGCAATGCGGTCGACGACGTCGAAACCGAAGTTGAACTTTTCGGGATTCTTGAAGGATATATTAACGAGGTTGCCGTTTTCGTCCTCTTCGGGGGCGATGAAGTCCTCGTAGATGTACGCGGGGTAGCGGTAGCCGGCGGACTTGACCGGGGCTTCCTCCTCCGCGGGAACGACTTCGTTCTGGGCAGGCTGTTCGTAAAAGAGAGCGTTGCCGTTGTCGTCGGTGAGGATTGCGAGGAATTCGCAGGGCTCGCCGTTGGTGGCGATCATTCCGTGCGGGGTTTCGCTGTTATAGTAGACGCTGTCGCCGCGGTTGAGAATCTCGATGTGGCCGCCGATGTTGACTTTCAGAGTTCCGTTCAGAACGTAGTCGAACTCGACGCCGCGGTGCGACGATAGCGGGATGGGCTTGTCCTGGTCCTCTTCACGGTAAGGGGCCGTTACGAGGAAGGGTTCGGTCTGCTTGTCTTTGAAATTGACAGCCAGGTGGTTGTAGCTAAAACCTTTACGGCGCGCGAGGGGGAACCCGGAACCGTTGCGAACCAGCTGGTAGGTGGTCAGTTTCGGGTTTTCGCCGGTGAGAAGATCGTAGACGTCAACGTCGAAAATCTTCGCGCACTTATATAGGAAAGTGAACGAAAAGTCGGCGTCGCCGCGCTCGTATTCCTCGTACTGCGCCGGCGTGATACCTATGATTTCTGCCATCTCGGCGAAAGATTTGCCTGCGATGAGACGGCCTTCGCGGATACGCTCCGCTATGATCTTAATCTGGTTTTCCATAGGAGTCCTTTCAAACGGGGTCGAAGTTTTGGTATGGGGCAAGAAACAAAGCGACCAGCGTGCCTGCGTGAGACAGGCCGGCGTCTTTTGTCAGCGTTTTTCGTCGACGGTAGTGTTGGCGATAAGAAGGTCGACGGCTTTTTCGGCGAGGATCGCGTTGCACACGTTCTCGATGCCGACCATGGAGATCAGCGAATCGCCGCTTTCGTAGCCGTACTGTTCGGCAAGAGAGGCGGCCTCGGTGTTCAGCTCTTCGCGCGTGACGGTCATTTTCTCGCCCTGGACGACCGCAGCGACGATACCGCGGGTGCACACCTGGAAGCGTGCGAGTTCGTCGTATTCCTCCTGGGTTGTGATGCCGCCGTACGCGTAATAAAGGTAAACGTCCGTTGAGACTCCGTATCCCGCGGCGGTTTCTTCGACGCTCTTTTTGAAGTTGTCGATTTCGGTCTGGGGAACGTTCGAGAACTCGCTTCCGGAGTAGAGCGCGTACATGATGTGGCCTTCGAGGTTGGACTGGAAGTTGAGGTCGGCCTCGGTGCGGAGCTGTTCTTTAACGTACTCGACGTACTCAGCTGCCGTGGAATATTGGGGAACAAAAGTTTTCGATTCGTCGGTCTTTGTCTCGTCGAAGACGGTCTCTTCGTACTCTGAAAGGACCGCGACGGATGCGTCGGAGATGGCCGGAATGATGTAATGAACGAAAATGGTGAAGCAGACCTCTTTGTTTTCGAGGTCGGTGTTCTGGGGGTAGGACTCCGGGAACGTGACGAAAATGTCGAATTCCGTTCCGGTTTCGTGGCCGATGATCGACTCCTCGAAGCCGGGAATGAAGTAGCCCGCGCCGAGAATCGCAGTCGTGTACTGCGCCGTTCCGCCTTCAAGCGGTTCGCCGTCGAGTTGACCCGCATAGTCGAAGCAGACGATGTCGCCTTCCTCAGTGACCGTTCTGCCGCCTGTGCATGCGACCAGCTTTTCGAAAATCGGGTCGACGGTCGGTTCGTCGGCTGTGAAATCGCAGCGGGCCATAATGTTCTCGACTGCCTCGAGGTAGCTGTCGCGGACTTCATCATCGGAGACGGTGAGGTCGTTGGTGACGGTGATGTTCTTGTAGTCCGCGAGCTTCGTGATGTACGAGATATCGTATGTGGCGTAGGTCGAAATGCCCTCAAGAACGTTGTCGGAATCTCCCTTTTTGCAGGATGGGAGAATGAACGCAACGAGAAGGGTGACAACAATTATCACTGCGGAAACTGCTATTTTGCGGGAGGTGGTTTTTGATTTTTTCATGGCTGGTCCTTTTTGCGGGAATGTAATTGTGGTGTCAGTTCGCGAAGAGGTTTTGCGCCGCCGCCGGGTTCTTACTTTTTGATATCGTCGAGCGCGAGGCCCTTGTTCTTTTCAAGCGTCCACTCGATGCCCCATTCGTTTTCGAAAAGAAGCACGAACGAGCCGTCGGTGTCGGTCGTGATGAGAGTGGTACTTGTCAGCGTCAGCGTGCGCGGATCTTTAACGTCGGACGCGATCCAGCGGGCGAAGCGGTGCGGAAGAATCGACATTTTGATCGGGCAGCCGTATTCGTTCTTGAGCCGGTGCTCCAGCACTTCGAACTGAAGAACGCCGACCGCGCCGATTATCAAAGACTCGACGCCGATGTCAAGCTGCTTGAAGACCTGGATGGCGCCCTCCTGCGAGAGCTGCTCGATGCCTTTCTGGAACTGTTTGCGCTTCATTGAGTCGGCAAACGTGACCCTGGCGAAATGCTCGGAGGGGAACGTCGGAATGTCGTCATACCGGAGCTTAGGGTCCGTCTCGGAAATCGTGTCGCCGATGTGGAAGACGCCCTGGTCGAAAAGACCGATAATGTCGCCGGCATACGCCTCCTCGATGATGGTGCGTTCCTGTGCCATGAACTGGGTGGGTTGGGAGAGCTTTACCTTGTGGTCGCCAGCGCCGTGATACGCCTCGATACCCTTCTCGAAACGTCCCGAGCAGATCCTCATGAACGCGAGACGGTCTCTGTGTGCGGGGTTCATGTTGGCCTGAATTTTAAATATGAAACCGCTGAAGGGGGTCTCGACCGGGTCGACGATAGTGTCGCCGGCGAGGCGCTCCTCCGGGCAGGGGGCCATTCTGATGAACTCCTCAAGGAAGGGGAGAACGCCGAAGTTGGTCATCGCTGAACCGAAGAATACGGGGGTCAGCGACCCTTTGAGAACGCGTTCGTAGTCGAATTCGTCGCCCGCCATGTCGAGAAGTTCGATTTCTTCAACGAGACGGTCGTGGTAGTAGGGACCGAGAAGGTTCGCGAATTCCTCGTCGTCGACGCCGCCGGTTTTGGACGTGACGAATGACATACCGTGGTTGCCGCCTTCGAAAAGCTCGATTTTGGAACTCTTGCGGTCGTAAATGCCCTTGAAGTCGCCGTCTGTGCCTATCGGCCAGTTCATCGGGTAGGAAGCTATTCCGAGAACGTCTTCGATCTCTTTGAGAAGGTCGAAGGGGTTCTTGGAGGCGCGGTCCATTTTGTTGACGAACGTGAAAATCGGTATGCCGCGCATTTTGCACACGTGGAAGAGCTTAATGGTCTGCGCCTCGACGCCCTTTGCGCCGTCTATAAGCATGACTGCGGAGTCTGCGGCCATCAGAGTTCTGTATGTGTCCTCGGAGAAGTCCTGGTGGCCCGGGGTGTCGAGAATATTGATGCAGTAGCCCTCGTATTCGAACTGCAGCACGGAGGAAGTGACAGAAATGCCTCTCTGCTTTTCGATGTCCATCCAGTCGGAAACGGCGTGGCGCGCGGTCTTGCGGGCCTTAACCGAGCCGGCGAGACGTATAGCTCCGCCGTAGAGAAGCAGCTTCTCGGTCATGGTCGTTTTGCCGGCGTCCGGGTGAGAGATGATGGCAAATGTTCTTCTGCGCGTAACTTCGCGCCTGATTTCGTCGTAATTCATGAAATGTATCTCCGCGTTGGTTCGGTGTGAGGTGATGTGGGTGGGCGCGCTGCAGGCGCCGGGTTTAGATGCTTTTTGTCAGCGGCCTGTTTGACGCCCTGGTCGGGCGGAAACCGCGACCGCACAATCTATTATTATATTATATCAGCAACGTCAATTCAAGATTTGTTTTCCGGGAGGGATTCGTCGTAAAATATGGTGCGGATTCTGCGGTAATTGTATTGCAGGAGGTCCGCGGCGCGCCGGCGCCGGTTGAATAATGGGCATTGTCGGAGAATGAAATGGCGGGAAAAATAAAAAACGCCGGAACGGCGGGGGAAGACCCGGGAGCGGATTTAATTAACCGCGGCGGGGAAACTGCCGACAGTTTAATTTCATACTATCTTTCCGAGGAAACCGCGCTTCGCGAGATTTCCTATCTGACCGTGCGCGATTTTGCCGAGAGTCGGATGACAGAGAAAAAGTCGGTATTCATAGCTTCGATGGCGCACGTTACGACAGAGGCGGAGGCGCAGGCGTTTGTCGGGAAAATCAGAGCGGAGTATCCGGACGCGAGGCATAACGTTTACGCCTATAGCCTTTATAACGGAGGCGTTCCAGTCAGGCGGTTTTCGGACGACGGGGAGCCGAAGGGGACGGCGGGAATGCCGGTTCTGGACGCAATCGAAAAGGCCGGGGTGACTGACGCGGCGGTGGTCGTCACGAGGTACTTCGGGGGAATTCTGCTCGGGGCTTCGGGCCTGACGCGAGCGTATTCCAACTCGGCGACGGACGTTATCAGAGAGTCGGGGACCGTGAAGATGGTCATGGCGAGGAAGTTCGTTCTAAGCTTCGGGTATGAGATGTACGGGAAGCTGAATATGCTTCTGGATGGCAGAAAGATAATAAAAGAGCCGCCCGTTTTCGGGTCGGACGTAACGCTTACGGTTGCGGTTCCGGAGGCCGATGCGGGGCGGCTGATCAGGGATATTAACGACGCGACGTCAGCGCTTTGTCACATTGTACCTGGCGAAAAGGGCTTTTGTAACATAGAATGACACCAGGGAAGTGACGGCGGCGAGAACGATTCCGCCGATAATGTCGGTGGGGTAGTGAACGAAGACGAACATTCTCGAGAACGCAATCATGGCGGCGCCGAAAAGGGCGAGGGCGCCCCAGCCTTTTCTGTTATAGAAGAGGCAGAGCGCGCAGTTGAAAGACGCCAGCGTGTGGCCGGACGGGAAAGAGTAGTCGGACGGCTGCTTAATGAGAAGATCCGCCGCAGTGATAAGCGCGTTCGGGCGGGTGTAGGGACGCGGTCTGGCGACCGCGTTTTTTATTATCAGATTCCCGATAAGCACGCCGAGAAGCATCGCAAAACCCATCTGGAGCGCAATCTTGCGGGTCCGGTTCGGGAACACCATCGCGGCGATCATCACGATAAAGCAGATCGGGTCGCCCAGAAGCGTGAAGTATCTGAAGAACGTGTCAGTCACGGGGTTGCTGAGCCAGACTTGTATTCCGTTTAAAAAATCAATTTCCCAGGGCATTTGTAACTCCGTTCAAAAGGGCGTGTGTCAAAACAAATTATTTAAAATCAACAAGCCGCACCGCCGCTTCGCGAAACGCAAAATTATACCTATTTACAGGCAAAATCAAAGCGCAGTGAAGCGGCGTATACAGCGTTCAATGAGAGACGTCAAAGCGTCTCTTTTCTCTTTCTCATAAAGAGTGCAACGGGAACCGCGACCAGAACGGGAATAACCGATGTAAACACGCTGCCGCAGCCTTTTTTGCCGGCGGGTTCAGCGGTGGGAGCGGGTTCGGCCGTCACTTCAGGAACATCGGTGGGCTCTTCGGTCGGGTCGGGCTGAGGCTTCACGTAGGAGAGAATGATCGAGTTGACGACCGTTCTGATCTGGCCCTGGGTGCCGTCGTCCTTCTTGTCGGAGGGGTGGTTGACGAGCTCGTAGTTGCCGGTCTCGGGGTCGAAGTTTGACATCGTTGCGCTGCCACCGCCGTCGAGCAGGAAGCAGTTTTCGTAGCCGAGGTCAAGGCAGAACTTGGGCATGTCTTTGATGGCGAGGCCGTCTGCGTAACCGGGCTGGCGGCCGTCGGAGGTGAGGAACATGATCTTGCCGTCGGCGGTGTTGCCGATGATCGAGGTGGGGTACTTGGTCGCGTCGCCGTTGCCGAGAGCCTTGCCGTTTCTGACGAGAATGATGTGGCCGCCGACGATGTTGGTGACTTCCTGCCAGATGTCGTTGTCGGTTTTCGTGCCTTTAAGTTCAAACGAGAACTCGAGCTCGTCGCCGATCTTGTAATCGGCAACCTTGGCAACGTACTTGTCGCCGCGGGCGGTGAGGATCAGGCGGTTGGGCTGCATTTTCGGGTTTTCGTCGCCTTCCTTGCAGATGGCGGTGATCTTGCCCTTGATGACGGCGCCCTGCTTGATGCAGTAGTCGTAGTCGCAGTCGATGACGATCTCGTAGGCGTCGTCGAGAGCCGCGTTGTCTTCAGGTCCCTTGTCGGAGTAGAGCATTATCGCCTTGTTGGCAGGGAGTCTGTTAAGGCCGGTCAGCTTGACTTCCGCGCTGCCCTGCGTCAGGTTCTTGCAGTTGATTTTGAGGGTGGGGGTGCCGAGAACGGTCCTGCCGTCAGGAGTGATTCCGAAAGCGTCGAAGGCGCCCTCATACGGGGTTTCGGCGGAGGTGTGCGGGCTGGAGACTATCTCGCCGTCGTACATGTCGAGTCCGCGCGGAACCGTGAGAGAGTGGGTCACGACCTCGTCCTTGCAGCCGCCGTAGGAGGTTCCCGAACCGACAACTCTCGCGTGCGCGTAGGTGACCATCCAGAGGTCGCCGTTGATGGCGGAAATGGGCTGGAGGCCCGGGTTGGCGTCCGCGTAGTTGCTCATGGTTTTGACGGTAGTTACCAGCTTGTTGCTGTAGGCGCCGCCGCCGGTGACGGTAACCTTGAGGTCGGCTCTGGTCGGGTCGAACTCAACGACCCAGATTTCCTGCTGGCCGTACTTGGAGTCGGGGCCGAGGGTAATGTGGGTGCAGGTGACGCCTTTGTAAAGTTCTTCCGTCGTTCTCGCGACTTCGCCGTCAAAGGTTTTGTCGGTGATCGCGAAGGCGGAAATGATGCCGCAAGCGGCGAAAACGCCCAGGCAGATGATGAGACAGATAATTTTCTTCATTGTAAAAACTCCGTTTCGTAAATAAAATGAAAGCTCTGTTTCAAAGAGTGCTGAAAACGCGGCAGGCCGGGGTTCGCGCCGGAAAATTCCCGGTTCAATAATATGTTGCGGAAAGCCCGTTGAAAACCCGCCGATTTTGTTAAGGGTATTTTACCACGGTTTCAGGCGGTTGTAAACATTTAAAACTTCTTGTTGCGCGCAATAAAACTATTTAAGAACCGGATGGTGTGCGGATATTTCCGCTTTTTCCGGGACTTAAAAAAGGTTTAAAATGGGTTTCAAACTACGCAACACGGTTGAAAAAACGGCGGAACGGTGGTAGAATAAAAACGATGAAGCGGCACCGCCAAAAACCGGCGCCGGAATTTACGGAGGACAGAAATGATTATAAACCCGACCATTTTCGAAAACGACGGACTTAAAGAACGCGGATACGATCCGTTCTCGAGGATTCTGAAAGACAGAGTCGTGCTCATTTTCAACGACATCAATGACGATTTGGCGTGCACGGTCATCGCGCAGCTGCTCTACCTGCAGGCGCTCGACCCGGCAAAAGAGATTACGATATATATCAACAGCTACGGCGGATCGGTTTCCGCGGGGCTTGCGATCTACGACACCATCAAAATGCTCTCCTGCGACGTGAAGACGATCTGCGTCGGTATGGCGGCGAGCATGGGCGCGGTTCTTCTGGCGGCTGGCACCAGGGGAAAGAGGTTCGCGCTCGAGAACAGCCAGGTGATGATCCACCAGGTGCTCGGAGGCGTTGAAGGGCAGGCGACCGATATGGAAATCGAGGCCGCGCAGATCCTCAGGATCCGGGAAAGGATCAACGGACTTCTGGCCAAGGACACGGGAACCGACATCGAGATAATCTCCCACGACACGCTCCGCAACAAGTGGCTGTTCGCAGACGAGGCGGTCCGGTACGGGCTTGTCGATTTCATCATCCCGAACGCAAGGTAAAATATTATATAGCGGATAAACAGGAAGCGCCCGCCCCCACTTAAATCAAGAGGGGCGGGCGCCTTCATTTTACCTAAATTCAGGCAAATACTCAACAAAGCAAATAGAAATTATTTTGTGCCGAAGAGCCTGTCGCCGGCGTCGCCGAGACCCGGAACGATGTAGGCGCGTTCATTGAGGTGGTCGTCGAGGGCCGCGCAGTAAATCGGAATGTCGGGGTGGGCTTCCTGAACCTTCCTGACGCCTTCGGGAGCGGCGACCAGGCACATCAGTTTGATGCTGGTGGCGCCTCTTCTCTTAAGAAGGTCGATTGCGTCGCAGGAGCTTCCGCCGGTCGCGAGCATCGGGTCGCAGAGAATTACAAGACGGTCGCAGATGTCGTCGGGCAGCTTGCAGTAGTAGGGAACCGGCTTGTGGGTGTTGGGATCGCGGTAGAGACCGATGTGGCCGACCTTCGCGACGGGGAGGAGGTTGAGGAGACCGTCGACCATTCCGAGACCCGCGCGGAGAATCGGAACGATTGCGAGCTTCTTGCCCTCGACCATTTTACCGGTCGTTTTGCAGAGAGGAGTTTCGATCTCGACGTCGCAGAGCGGAATGTCGCGCGTGATCTCGTAGCCCATAAGAAGCGAAATCTCTTCGAGAAGTTCTCTGAAATCCTTGGACCCGGTCTCGATTTTTCTCATAATCGTGAGCTTGTGCTGAATCAGAGGATGGTCGATAATGTGAAGTGTGTTTTCCATAATATGCTCCTTTCGGGCTACGCCGGCTTCATGATATGCGTCTGCCCTCGGAACATAATGATACAACATCGCAACGTTTTTTTCAACCGCTAACAGAGCGAAAACCGGGAAAATTTCACGCAGGAACAAGCGGGAATATTCAAGAACGTGCAGGAACATGCGGAAGCGTGCAAAAACGGGTCAAAACGGTGGAAAATTGAACAGCCCGGGAAAAAAGGCAACCAACCGGGAAATATAATAATGCGCGTTAACGCGCGTTAAACTCACGATATTCACGATATTCGCGATTAAGATTCCCGATTAACCCGCGAAACCGATTGAAAAAACGCGCGCGCAGTGGTAGAATGAAGTTACCAAATATTCAACTCATAGAAAGGACCATGAGCAATGAAAAAACGTATAATTTCGTTTTTGATCGTTATCGCGCTGCTGGTGACCTGCGCGGCCGCCTGCACGAAACCGGACGGACCGGCAGAGGTTCCCACCGAGGCTCCCGCAGCGACAGAGGCCCCGAAGGACACTGAGGCGCCGGAAAAACCGACCGAAGCGCCGACCGAGCCGCCGACGGAGGCACCTACAAAGGAACCGAAACCGGAGCTCGACATCGGCGATCTAGACTGCATTCTCTTCGATCTCGAGGACGAATCAAGTATGACTACGCTCGCGTGCCTTTTTGAGACGGGCGTTGAGGATATCTGGCTCGACATCGAGACCGATATCGGCGACAACTACGTTGTTTTCAATTTCGAGGAGCCTTTCTCCGGAGAGACATACAAATACATCGCTTTCAAGTACAGACTCGGCTTCGCTCAGAGTATCCGCAACACGAACCATTTCTATTCGGTGAATACGGAGAGCGGCGGACCGTCGGCTACCGAAGGACTTTGGGGCGACATCGAGTGGATCTCCGACCTTGACTGGCACACCGGAATCCTGAACCTTGCCGAAATGTTCCCTGCCGCGGCAGGCGACTGGACCGCTATAAGATTCCCGTCGGTAGACGCGAAGGGCGGCATCTATTCCATCGCGTGGCTCGGAGCTTTCAAGAGCGAAGAGGATATTCAAAAATACGACGACGCGTTTAACAAGGTTTACGGCGAAAAGCTTGTGAAGGCAGAGGCGCCGGCGGAGCAGGACAAGGATGAGGAGATTCCGGACCTCGAGGACGAGTTCGACGAGACGCTCCTGGATTTCGAGGAGTTCGACGACGATGAGCGTTTCACGCCGGGCAATTTTGATCCGTACGAGTTTAAAACGGGCGCAAATCAGTCCAGGGCCTTGATTACCGACAATAATGCGTATGCATGCCTCGCTTTCGACGCGCTCTACTACAACGGACTGATCAAGTCAGAAAAGGGCTACACCGCGACGTTCAGGTTCAG
>JAEEGL010398542.1_pt1 | contig 12780 bp, 6 predicted proteins | sample 9134231 | NCBI WGS metagenome assembly JAEEGL01 (sample SAMN16246548, study PRJNA631951) | gut metagenome | biome: gut microbiome; feature: rumen; material: fiber-attached | host: Bos | place: Iran: Karaj | collected 2018-10 | reverse complement strand
TTGGGGGCGAGAGTCACTTTAATGACTTCGGCCTCGCCGTTGGGGGTGCAGGTGAAATAAATCACCCTCGAACCTGCTGTGCCCTGTGTGGGGTCATACTGCTTGTCGCGGGTAGGCGAAGTCACATTGAAACGCTTCATGAAATAGTTGCCATGTTTCCCATCACGATAGACGGCATTGTAGATGGTGCGGCTGTCGTTTTTCTTGAACACACCCACGTGCATGATATTCTTGCCTACGAAAATCTTCTCTGCCACACGGACACCTTTATATTTTCCATCTTTGTAGAATACAATGATGTCGTCGATGTCGGAACAGTTGCAGACGTATTCGTCTTTTTTCAATCCAGTGCCGATGAATCCCTCTGCACGGTTGATATACAGTTTCTCGTTGGCTTCCACCACCTTCGATGCTACGATAGTGTCGAAATTCTTGATTTCTGTGAGGCGGGGATGGTCTTTACCATATTTTTCAAGCAGCATCTCAAACCATTCCACGGTGACATCCACCATGTGGGCAAGTTCGTAGTCCAGTCGCTCGATGTCGGCTTTTATACGGGCGATAAGTTCATCAGCCTTGTCTTTGTTGAATTTCAAGATACGCTGCATCTTGATTTCCAACAGCCTCAGAATGTCTTCTTTTGTTACCTCGCGCACCATCTGTGGATAGAAGGGCGTGAGGCGCTCGTCGATATATTCGCAGGCGGCATCCAGCGTGGGGGCATTCTCAAAGGGTTTGCCTTTGTAGATGCGCTCCTCGATGAAGATTTTTTCCAATGAACAGAAATGCAGTTGCTCCAGGAGTTCTCCCTTACGTATCTCACGTTCACGGCGAAGCAATGCCAATGTGTGGTCGGCTGAGTGGCGTAGCAGGTCGCTTACGGTGAGGAACTGTGGTTTGTTGTCCTCTATCACGCAGCAGTTGGGCGAGATACTTATTTCGCAGTCGGTGAAAGCATAGAGGGCGTCGATGGTCTTATCGGACGATACGCCGGGAGCCAGATGTACTTGTATCTCTACAGCGGCAGCGGTGTTGTCGTCCACCTTCTTCACCTTGATTTTATTTTTCTCAATAGCCTTAAGAATTGACTCAATGAGTGTGGTGGTAGTCTTGCTGAAAGGAATCTCGCGAATGACAAGGGTCTTGTTGTCCAATTTCTCTATCTTGGCTCTTACTTTCAAACTGCCGCCACGCATTCCGTCGTTGTATTTGCTTACATCGATGGAACCACCCGTGGGGAAGTCGGGGTAGAGCTGGAATTCTTCACCGCGCAGGTATTTGATGGCTGATTGACATATCTCGCAGAAGTTGTGGGGGAGAATCTTGGAGGCTAATCCCACTGCAATGCCTTCAGCACCCTGTGCCAACAGCAAGGGGAACTTCACAGGTAGGGTGATAGGCTCTTTGTTGCGCCCATCGTAACTCATCTGCCAGTCGGTGGTCTTGGGATTGAAAACGGTGTCAAGGGCGAATTTCGACAGACGCGCCTCGATATAACGGGGGGCGGCTGCGCGGTCGCCAGTGAGGATGTTGCCCCAGTTGCCCTGGGTATCGATAAGCAGGTCTTTCTGACCCATCTGCACGAGGGCGTCGCCGATAGAGGCATCGCCATGGGGATGGAACTGCATGGTATGTCCCACAATATTGGCTACCTTATTGTAGCGCCCGTCATCCATGCGTTTCATCGAATGGAGAATGCGTCGCTGAACGGGTTTCAAACCGTCGTCAATCTGGGGCACGGCACGCTCCAGAATCACATACGAGGCATAGTCGAGAAACCAGTTCTGGTACATGCCACTGAGATGGTGTACCACCGAGGCATCAAAACGATTCACGGGGCGGTAGTCGGAGTGTTGCTCCTCTTGCAATTCATTGTCTGTGTTTTCCTCTTTTGACTCTTCTAAAATGTCGTCATTCTTTATTTCGTCGTCCATAGTTTTTGATACATTTCCTAATCATGTGCAAAGATAAGAAAAAAAAACGATTTAGTGAATGAAAAGATTTTCATTTCTTTTCCAAGTGTCAGATTTTTATCCATTTCGAGTGAAATGCTCATTGATGTTATAGTCTTTTTGAACACAGGGACACAGAGAAAGGGAAAAACTCTGTGTCTCAGTGTTGATTTCGTTATCTCTCGAAAATGAAAATTAATGTTATTTACTCAACTTTCGCAAGCTCCAGTTTCGTTTGGTTTTGAGGTTTTGAGGTCGCTACGCTAATAGGTTTTAAGGTGATATATGTATGGATAACGACATATTTGGGCAAATCTCACCTCATAACCTCATAACCTAAAGATCTCATAACCTAGAAGTTGAGGACTTGCGAAACTTCAGTTATTTATTTTGCATTTCGCTCGGTTTTCACCTTTGACTTCGTCGAAGGTAGGATGCACCTCGAAAATGAAAATTAATGTTATTTATTTTGCATTTCGCTCGGTTTTCACCTTTTACTTCGTCGAAGGTAGGATGCACCTCGGAAATGAAAATTAATGTTATTTATTTTGCATTTCGCTCGGTTTTCACTACCTTTGCAGCCAAATTTGTCGTTCAGAGAATATATTAGGTGTAGGAAACACAAATTGGAACATGTGGAGGGAATAACTCCTAACTTCTAACTCCTAACTAATAACCCCTTCTGAACTCCTATCATTAAAATCAAGAAAATGGCACAAGAAGATGTATTCAAAAAAATCGTGAGCCACTGCAAGGAATATGGTTTTGTGTTCCCAAGCAGTGACATCTACGATGGACTGGCCGCTGTGTATGACTATGGCCAGAATGGTGTGGAACTGAAAAACAATATTAAAGAATATTGGTGGAAGAGCATGGTGCTCCTGCACGAGAATATCGTGGGCATCGACTCCGCTATATTCATGCACCCCACAATATGGAAGGCCTCTGGGCACGTGGATGCTTTCAACGACCCTCTCATCGACAACCGCGATTCAAAGAAACGCTATCGCGCCGATGTGCTCATTGAGGACCAGATGGCTAAATACGACGAGAAAATCCAAAAGGAAATCGATAAGGCACGCAAACGCTTCGGAGATGCTTTCGACGAGGAAAAATTCCGCGAGACAAACCCACGTGTGTTGGAGAACCTGAAAAAGCGCGATGCTCTTCATGAGCGTTATGCAGCAGCTATGCAGGGCCCCGACTTGGCAGAACTGAAGCAGATTATTCTCGACGAAGGTATTATCGACCCCATCAGCGGAACCAAGAACTGGACCGACGTGCGTCAGTTCAATTTGATGTTCTCTACTGAAATGGGCTCACTCTCTGATGCTGCCAATAAAATTTATTTGCGCCCAGAGACCGCCCAGGGTATCTTTGTCAACTATCTCAACGTGCAGAAGACCGGACGTATGAAGGTGCCTTTTGGTATCGCTCAGATTGGTAAGGCTTTCCGTAACGAGATTGTGGCCCGTCAGTTTATCTTCCGCATGAGGGAGTTTGAGCAGATGGAGATGCAATTCTTTGTCAAACCGGGTACCGAACTGGAATGGTTTGAAAAATGGAAACAGACACGTATGGCATGGCATCAGGCTCTGGGCTTCGGCGCAGAGAACTATCGCTTCCACGACCACGACAAACTGGCTCACTATGCCAACGCTGCTACCGACATCGAGTTCCACATGCCGTTTGGCTTCAAGGAGGTGGAGGGCATCCATAGCCGTACTAACTTCGACCTCTCGCAGCATGAGAAATATAGCGGACGCTCCATCAAGTACTTCGACCCACAGACCAACGAGAGCTATACTCCGTTTGTTATCGAGACTTCCATCGGTGTCGACCGTATGTTCCTGTCGGTGATGTGCCATTCCTATCAGGAGGAGAAACTCGACAATGGCGAGACACGTGTGGTGCTCCGTCTGCCTGCTGCACTGGCACCTGTCAAACTGGCTGTACTGCCGCTCGTGCGTAAGGATGGACTGCCAGAGAAGGCTCGTGAGATTATCGACAACCTCCGTTTCCACTTCAACTGCCAGTACGACGAGAAGGATACTATTGGCAAGCGCTATCGCCGTCAAGATGCTATTGGTACACCTTATTGTATTACTGTCGATTACGACTCATTGAAGGACAATACCGTCACACTGCGTTTCCGCGACACCATGGAGCAGGAGCGTGTGGGTATCGACCAACTGGCTTCCATCATCGACGACAAGGTGAGCATTGCCAGCCTGCTGAAAAAGCAGAAGGGATAGAAATCAATTGACAATTGAAGATTGATAATTCCTATTTGAAGATTGTCCGTCCTGTTTGTTGCTGTTACAGCAATTCATAAATAAGTAGGTGGTCAAAATTAGATGATAGTATTTTATGATATATTTGGATGCAGATTTCTTTCTCAGACGATGGAGCATAGCGGGCTATGTGACTGAGGATGAGGGGGAAATATGCACCAAAGAAACATAAAAGACTATACGACACCTACAAGAATGATAGTCCCAGATAATTTTGATTACCTACTTAATGTAATTATGAGACAAGACAAATCCTTTTATACCCTACTCACCATACTGATAATGGCATTGGCAATGGTATCGTGTAAGGAGACCGACGACGACGTGGAGGAGTTCCCCAACTGGAAAAATGCCAACACAGCGTTCTTCACTGCCAAATACAATGCTGCACGTCAGGCGATAGCCAATGGCGACAAATCTTGGTTCATCTTAAAAAACTATGCTAAAGATGCAACCGACACGGGGAATCCCACTGATTATATCGTGGTGAAGGTCATCAATGAGGGTACTGGAAGTGGAAGTCCCCTTTTCACTGACTCCGTGCGTGTGCATTATCGTGGTCAGCTGATGGCATCGACATCATACGTCGATAGTACAGATCCTGAATTAGGATTAGTCTTCGACAAATCGTGGAGTGGTACGTCCTTTGATGCTTCAACTTTCGTGCCGGCTAAGTTTAGTGTGGCAAATACTGTCGTGGGCTTTTCCACTGCTTTGCAGCACATGCATATCGGTGATAGGTGGAAGGTTTATATTCCATACAATTTAGGGTATGGTGAGGATGACAGTGGCTCCATCCCGGCATATAGTACGCTGGTCTTCGACTTGTCATTGGCGGCATACTACCGCGCAGGCACTTCTTTGCCTGCATGGAATTAGGGCGACTTATTACTATTATTGTATTCCCAACAAATAGACACAGAGGCATAGAGATCTTCTTGCCTCTGTGTCTATTTTTGCTTCTTGAACCCATTTGAACGAATCCCCGTGGTGGAACTCTCCCATATAACAATGCAACTTTCCACCTTATATTTCCATTGTAAAATACCCCCGAAAAATGCCTGTTTTTACACTGTGTGCGCACACAATTTGTTGATTTACGTCAAGAATAAGGGCTTTTTGAGCAAAAAGAGCCCCTCAATCCATTGTCGAACCGTAAAACCATCGTACCTTTGCATCGTCAAAAGAAATAAAGGATCAAGGTGATGGTTCAGATTGATGAAAAGATATTAGGTAAAAAGATATAAGGTATTAGCAAAGAAATAAGGTATTAGTTAAGGTAAATAAAGATTGAGCAGGATAATTTCATTCAATAGGATAATAATTAGTTAGATTGTTAAATTTTCAGGTAACCGCTAAAGCCGTGAGGCCCTAAAAAGCGAATGTTTCACTTAAAGTAAAGAAAGGGTAAAAAGATGTACACAACTATCATCGCAATGTTTGTAGCCCTCACTATTTCAGGGCTTTTACTCGAGAATACAATTGAGAAAAAATAAACATCTCGAGAATTTTATAGAGAAAACAATGAATATGTAAATAGTGGTGGGCGAGACCGAGTGAGTCGGTTTCGCCCATTTTTTTTCTTTAGCATAAAAAACTCAAGGGGACAAAACACAGGGACCGGTCCCCTTGTGCTATACTATAATAAGCCCAAGGCCATGTTTACCAATATCATCACATCGGTAACAGTAATATTGCCGTCTTTGTTGAGGTCACCATTCAAGCCTCCCGAGGAATTCGACTCGAATGTAATAGTAACCTGCTGTCCATTATAAATCGATGTGGGCAATTGTAGCCAGGCGTTGTTTGCAGCCACATTCTCTCCATTGGTTGCTGCGCGGAATAATGGCTCAGATCCAGTGGTGGAGAGTACCAGATTGGAGAGTTTGCCCGCGGTGGGAGTTAGAGTAATACCGCCATTGGTTCCTGTAAGCAGGTCGGCAGAAGCATTTTTGGATGTCTTGACGGGCACAGTGTATTGGCCTGGTGTGCCTGTCAGATATAGCCCCGTTCCTGCAAGCGCATCATCCACAGCCTGCATCGATATCGTTGCATTGTTGCTATCGTAATGGTTGGCCACGTATGCCTTGAATCCTGATATGGAACTGAAGTCAAGGTCGTAAGGCGAGTAGTAGGTGGTGGCTCCTTTGTTGGGGATGACAATGGTGACGTCGTTCGGAGCCTGACCCTGTACGGTGATGTTGAATGACACATCATTAGGTAAGACCTCATTTTTTGATGGGTCATTGTATAGTTGGTTAAAAATATTTGCTGTGTAAGTGCCAATTTGTGCATTCGAAGCCGCCTCAATGGTGACAGAAATCAACTCCCCAGAATTACCTTTAAGGGCTTCATTTCTTGAAGAATATATAAGGAAATGATAATAACCATCTTGCTTGCTCACTTCCAGGGTATGAGATCTTTTGAAACGGGAGGAATTGCCCTCAGCCAAGTAGTAGTCATCCTCATCCTTCGGGATTGTCAACCCATTGGGAAGTGACAGCCAGAACTCAACCATAATATACTCACTGTTGGGATTGTTCAATTCAATGGAGATGGTCTTTGTGCTACCCGGTGCAATCGTGAAATCCTCCACTGCTAAGTTGTCAGCAAAGGTATTGCTCGCAAAAGTGAGCAATACCACAGATAATAATAGTTTGATAGTTTTCATTTGATTATTATTTTGTTTCCGTTAATTAAATACACACCTTTAGCAAGTCCCTCCAGAGAGGTTGCCTGTTGCCTTACTATACGCCCATTGATTGAATAGATGTCTGTGGGCTGGCTCAACGAACGATTTACCCAGTCAATGCCTGTTGCATCGTTAGAACAGATAGGAGCAAAATGCCATTCTTGCTTGTTGTTGTCTACCATCATCACATCTTTCATGTAGATCTTTCCTTGACCTGTGTAGTGAACCGTGAGTAAATCTTCATTGGAACTGAAAATGGCATTCTTGCTGGAATAGCACAACACAAAGTAGGTGTTCTCCGACAACTGACGGTATTCCACACTATGATGGGCGTCTGTCGTTATATCAGTCAGATGTTGTCCCTCAGACAGTTGAAGTGCCATTTGTGAAAGGATGAAGGACTCACCCGACTCGACACCCAAAATAGCCTTCCCACAGTCGTTGCTATTCAAGGTCATCCTCGGTGTTAGGAGCCTTGGTGCATTCTCTGAGACTATAGGAGCCTGTGAAATGCTCTGCGACATCACAAGCGAGATTTCCTCCACCAAATCACTTCCATTAACATCGCCGTCTCCGGTCTGGTCTGCGGTTGCAGTATGGCTTACTCTACCCATGATTTGGTCAACCAGTTCCACAATGTCCGAACCGTTGATTTTCCCGTCACCATTCACATCTCCCCAGAGCATGTTTGTCACATTCACATTGAATTTGTAGTTGGGTTGTACAATCTCTTCCTTGTCGGCATTGTTGAAAAGGATATTTTTCAATGTAGCCTGGTATTCTCCACTCTCTATATTATTATCACATTCCACTTTGATGCTTATGAGTTCTCCTTCATTCCCTTTGAATGAGTTGTTGCTCGTCGAATATACCAAGAAATGGTACAGTCCGTCGCTATTCTTCTCCACATCAATATTGTGGCGATTAGAGCGGTTGCTGTTTAGTGTCGCATCCCAATAACCATCCTCATCTTTTGAGACGCTAATTCCCTCAGGCAGTTGCAGATAAAATTCTACCATGATGATTGGGTCTTCATTGATGAGTTCCACGCTGATAAAAGCACTACTGCCAGGCATGATTTCAATCGTCTTGGGAGAGAGGGTGTTATGAAGTGTTGACCCATCAATCACACTGAGCGTTCCATTTGCATAACTGATATTGTAGTTGTTTGCTTGGGCACCTGACACTACAATTGGATAATTGCCAATGGGACTGGAAGATGTCGCTGTTGTCGTGACTTTCGGTCGTGTGGTGAGGCATGTGACATCATCGTTGTATTTGAACCCATCATATTTGACGGTCAGTTCTGGCAACTCATCACCTGGATACATGGCATGGTTATCGGCAGTAATTTGTAATCCTGCTTTTCCAATGGTCAGGGCATAGTAATTATTGTAAGAGAAGTAATCTTCATTACCTTCTTGTTTACATGAAATGGCAAGTGAACCCGCTTTTTTGATAGTCAAAACATTTTCACTGATGCTGGCAATAGATGGATTGGTGCTGGTCCATGTCAGAGGAAGTCCCTCTTCTGTATTGGCAGGCAACTGATATTCAGGATCACCATAAGTCATTGTCAAGTTCTGGGGCAACGAGAGTGTCTGCACCTCACGTGTATCCACCTCTATAATATCCTTGAAAGCATTCCAATAATTGGCATTTTGATAGGTTTCTAGGGAACCGTATGGCACTCGAAGCGTGGCATTTTTGTAGTTAGAGAATGGATGAATACCATTATTATAATAATCAAGATAATAATATTCAAGATAGGGAGGATTTGAGCTCTTCATCGTAACGGAGGTCAGTTGGTTGCATCCTGCGAAAGCTTTTTTCCTTATGCTCGTCACGCTGCTGGGGATGGTAATGGAGGTCAGGCTATAGCAATTAGCGAAAGTAAGTGAATCGATTACTATTAAACGATTTGGGATGTTGATGGAGGTCAGCTCGGTGCAAAATCTGAAAGCCTCGGCCCCAATGCTCTCTACGCTATTAGGGATGTTGACGGATGTAAGGCCGTGGCATTCCTCGAAAGCACTTGCCCCAATGCTTGTCACGCTGTTGGGGATGTCAATAGAGGTCAGTTTTCCGCACCAATAGAAAGCACATTCACCTATACTTGTCACGCTGTTGGAGATATTGATGGAGGCCAAACTATAGCAATTACCGAAAGCCCATTCCCCAATACTTGTCACGCTGTTGGGGATGTCAATAGAGGTCAGTTTTGTGCACAAATAGAAAGTTTCATTCTTAATGCTCGTGACGCCGTTGGGGATGTTGACGGATGTAAGGCTGGTGCACTTATAGAAAGCCCGTTCCCCAATACTTGTCACGCTGTATGTGATGTCTTTATAAACAATTGATGATGGTATGACCACTGATCCTGAATAGGAGTTGTAATCAACAGATGATTTGTATGTTACAGAAGCAGTCTTGGCATTTTTGTCGAGATTATAATAAATATCGTCAACCTTTGCGTCATACGCCATCATGGCTATCGGGATGACCGACATAAAAAGGAGTAATAATAGTTTTTGTTTCATAGTCGTATGTTTTTTAAGTGTATTTTTGTCTATTTTGATTAAAATATAGATTTATTAAATTATAGATTAATACTATGATTTTTGGAATATTTGTTTAAATCTTATTATGGTAAAGGGTCATAAAGGCGAGATTGATATACTTGGCCAATTTTTTTGTCGTTAATTAACCAATCTTTCATACCTTGATGGTAAATTTTTTGAAGTTGACTATAATATTTTTCCTTCTTCTCATTCATCATAAAAGGAAGCGGCTGCAAGTTAACTCTCTTAATACAAGGCAGATATTTAAATCCCTTTATATCTCCATCCAAATCCTTATTGTTAGAAACTAAGAAAAACCTGATTTCATATTCATTGCAAAAAGCTATTCTTTTTAAGCTTAGACAAGTTAGATAGTCATCCAAAGATTGAAATCCATTCTTCCTTTTTTGATTTGCCAATTTGACTATGTCTTTTCTTTCAAAGCTATAATCTACCATAGTGAGATAAACGGAGGCATCTAAGCCAATTGTTTTCATCATGGAAGATAACTGACTGAAAAGATTCTGGATATTAAACTCTGCTTTAACTAATGGTTCTCTGTCATCACTTTGAAAAATCTTCCAAAGACTCTCCTCACCTTTACTTCGTTTATAGGTGAAACAAATACAACCATTGAGATAATTAGAGTCAAAATGTAGATTTTCATCGTAAAATAGTTTTTCAAAAGGGTCTTTCCATAGTTTAGGTGAAAGGAAAGAAATAGTTTGATTCTCAATCATATAATAAAACCAAGAGAACGATGTGTACTTAAAGAGGGTGTCAACACCGTCTATAAAAAAATTGTTTCCCTCTTTGTTAATCGTGATTTTATTATCAACAAACACGTGAGACTCGATTTCATTGAACTTTTTTACACAATAGTTCAAAGACTGGGCATATAATTGTTTTGTTGGATCCATTGTTTTCTTTTTCGCTCCCCAGCACACCCAAAATGGGGAATTACCAAAAAGAAAGACGTGGGTGCTTCTACTGTCCGCCTATCCCACATCCGGGCTCTCGCATTGCCTTGACCAGGATAAGCAACACGAGTAGCCCACGCCGTGAAATATAACGATCAATCACACTGTGGCTATCGCTACAGCGGAAAGAGTGTCATACACCCAACGCAGACGCTCCGTTGCGTATCTTCTGGTCTTGAATTTGCGAGATTCGGATGTAGAAGATAACGTCCGTAAACGTCCTTTTTCCAGTAAATAGACCCTCATACCCTGCGGGCAACCCGAGTCTGTTTGCAACAGTAGCGTAACCTACCATTACAATATGCAAAGAAAAACAAAAAAACTCAAAAATGCAAATTTTTTCGTCAAAATCTGAAAGAAATAATCAAGAGGCGACGTGATTACTCGGTTATAATTCTACCGAATACGCCCCTTCTTGTATCATTTGGTCAGTTCGTATTCGTTTATTTCAGTTTTTTCATTAATTTTGCACATTGATGGCCGCAGGTAAGAGAAAAAGTGACATACTGTTAGGGTATATTCGTGATGGGAAGATGCTCACAGGCAGGGATAAACTCAACTTAATCATACAGTTGAGTATCCCTTCCATACTGGCACAAATCACCAGTGTGGTGATGTTTTTCATCGACCAGGCCATGGTGGGACAACTTGGAGCCAAAGCATCTGCGGCCATCGGATTGGTGGAGAGTTCCACCTGGTTGTTTGGTAGTTTGGGAGGTGCTGCCTCGATGGGTTTCTCTGTGCAGGTGGCGCATTTCATCGGTGCGAAGGATTTCAAACAAGCCCGACAGGTGTTCCGCCATGGTCTGCTTGCCACCACAATCTTCAGCGTGATACTTGCATTGGTAGGACTGGCTATCTCAAAACCCTTACCACATTGGTTGGGAGGCAATGCCGATATTGTGGATGATGCCACCATCTATTTCCTGATTTTCATCCTCTCTGTGCCATTCTTCCAACTATACGGACTGTCGGCTGCGATGCTGAAGTGCTCTGGCAATATGCGTTTGCCCAGTATCATCAGTGTGATGATGTGTGTGCTTGATGTCGTGTTCAATTATTTCCTTATTTTCCATGCCCATCTCGGAGTAAAAGGTGCTGCCATTGGTACCAGTCTGTCGATTGTTATCTGTGCGTTGGTGATTGCCTATTTTGCCATTTGGCGAAATGAGATGTTGTCGCTACGAAGGGTGGGGGAGAAATTCCAGTATGTGGCTGCTTATATCCGTAATGCACTGAAAATCAGTATTCCTATGGCCGCACAGTCGGTGTTGATGAGCGGCGCTCAGATTGTCAGTACTATGATTGTTGCACCATTGGGCACTATCGCCATCGCTGCCAACACCTTGGGCATTACCGCCGAGAGTCTCTGCTATATGCCTGGCTATGGTATTGGTGAAGCGGCTACAACATTGATTGGACAGAGTATTGGCGCCGACAGGAAAGACCTTTGTCGCAGTTTTGCACGGCTGACACTTTATACGGGTATGATTGTGATGGCGGTAATGGGAGTTATCATGTTTATTTTTGCGCCGGAGATGATGGCACTGATGACACCTGTCGAGGAAATACGCACCCTCGGCTCGCAGTGTCTGCGCATTGAGGCCTTCGCCGAACCTATGTTCGCTGCTTCGATTATCGCTGTGAGTGTCTGTGTTGGTGCTGGCGATACCTTGAAACCTGCTATTATCTCACTGTGTAGTATGTGGATGATACGTCTTACCATGGCATACGCCCTTTCCATCAATTATGGTCTGAAAGGTGTTTGGACTGCCATGGCCATCGAACTCACCATCCGTGGCATCCTCCTCTCCCTCAGACTTTTCCGAGGGAAATGGATGAAGAAGATTGTTACTAGTTGACAAGTTATTTTTTTAGTTAACAAGTTGACGAGTAAACGAGTTGACGAGGTATTTGTTTTTTAGTTGACAAGTTGACGAGTAAACGAGTTGACAAGGTATTAGAACAAGGTAGTTAAAGAGTAGTTAAAGGGATAAAGGCATTGCCGCCTGTAGGGACGCGACGTGTCGCGTCCGAATAAAATCAAACATGAATTGCCATAAATTGACCATTCTGACACACTGTAGGGACATACCCTGTGTATGTCCGTATATGCCTGAGTGTGAAAAATTAAAGCGAGGATGCGCACATCACTGTCGCACCCTCGCCAGAACAAATAGATATCTAAGAAACAAATTTATTGATAAGGTCATGTAATTATGAGATCTCTTCGCTTGTAGGTTATGAGGTAATTAAACTCATTAGTTTAGGAACTCATGAACTTACAAACTTAAGAACTCA
>JAEEGL016929884.1_pt1 | contig 12781 bp, 8 predicted proteins | sample 9134231 | NCBI WGS metagenome assembly JAEEGL01 (sample SAMN16246548, study PRJNA631951) | gut metagenome | biome: gut microbiome; feature: rumen; material: fiber-attached | host: Bos | place: Iran: Karaj | collected 2018-10 | reverse complement strand
TCGTAGATGTTGGCGAAGGCGTTGTGGTAGTTGGCCAGCTTCTCGGTGTGGGCCTTGGTGCCCGTGGCGTGGCAGAACTGCACGTTGGGGAACTTCTTGGCGGCCTGGATCATGAAGTCCTCATGGCCGAAGGAGTCGGCGAAGATGATGTTGCAGCCGTCGTCCACCAGCTCGGCGGCGGCGTTGTAGCATTCCTGGCCCTCGGGGATGTTGGTGCGCAGGACGTAGGGCACGCCCAGGCTGTCGCAGGCGGACTTGGCCGCCTCGATGAAGTTCTTGTCGTAGGTGGAGTTTTCGTCGTGCAGGAAGATGAAGCCGACCTTCACCTTGGCCAGCACGTCCGCCAGATCCTTCTTGGCGGCGGCAGCGTCGGCGGCGGCGGAGTCGTTTTCAAATTCCAGGTCGGAAGCGGCGGCGACGGGGGCGGGGACCTTGACGTCGGCGGCGGGCTGAGCGGCGGACTGTCCGCCGGACTGCCCGGCGGGCTGCTCCGCGGGCTTCTTGGCGCAGCCGGCGAAGAGGCCGACTGCCAGGATGAGTACGAAGGCGAGCGCGATGAGCTTCTTCATTTTTCTGTCCTCCATATCCTTTCGTTTTTGTGATTACGAAATATAAAAAGAGGAGACCCCGTCTCCCCTTTTCAGCAACTGAGGGCGGAAGGCCCGCGCCTTCCGCCGAATGCCGATAGTCCGGCCGTTTCCGGCGGCCGGGTAGAGACTTCAAAACCAGATCTTTTGAATTATACCGACGATATCGACCGATATTCGATTGTGCGCTTCAGCAGAACTCGATGCCGCCTTCCTCGCTCATGGCCCGGATGCGGGCCAGGGACTCCACCCGGACGCCCCGGCCCCGGATGAGCTCGCCCCCGGGCTGATACGCCTTCTCGATGGCGATCCCCGCGCCCACCACCTCGGCTCCGGCCATCATGGCCAGGTCCAGCAGGGCGCTGAGGGCGGCCCCGTTGGCCAGAAAATCGTCGATCAGCAGCAGCCTGTCCTCCGGGCCGAGATAATCCTTCGACACGATCACGTCGTAGACGCGGCCGTGGGTGTAGGAGCGGACGGAGGTCCGGTAGACCTCGCCCGCGATGTTTTTCGTCTCCGTCTTCTTGGCGAAGACCACCGGGCAGTGGAAGGACTGGGCGGCGATGCAGGCCATGCCGATACCGGAGGCCTCGATGGTGAGGATCTTGTTGACGCCGCACCCGTCGAACAGGCGCTTCCATTCCCTCCCCATGGCCTCAAACAGGCTCACGTCCATCTGGTGGTTGAGAAAGCTGTCCACCTTCAGCACGTCGCCCTCCCGGACCCTGCCCTCCCGGCGGATCCGCTCCTCCAGCAGCTGCACGAGCTTCGCCTCCTCTGAAACGGAATCAGCATATCACAACCGCCGCCGCAATTCAACACTCAATTCACACTTTCGACGCCCGCCGCGGCGGCCCCGGGGAGAGGCGGGCTCAGCCCTTCCCCTTCTTTTTTCGCCGGAAGATCAGCTTCCGGAAGACGATGAGCTGCATGACGGCGAAGAGGGCGACGAGGATGAGCAGGGTGACCCAGCCCTTGACGACGCTCTGGGCCGCCACGGGCAGGAGCAGGAGCATGGGGAAGCCGAAGACGATGGCCCAGGGCTGGTGATACACGATGTTGTCGCTGGCCTGGGTCTCGAAATTGGGGTCCATCTCCCGGAGGAGGATGACGCCGGTGCTGGCGGTGCCGGTCTGCATGCCGTAGAGGCTGAGGAACGCTTCGTGGGGATAGCCCGGGAAGACCCGGGGGCAGAGATAGCGGAGGTAGAAATAGGTGACGACGGCCCCGGCCACGCAGATGATGCTCAAAGGCACGATGAACTTCCGCTCCGCGAAGGCGGAGAGGTTGATGGCCGCGATGGAGGCCACCACCATCAGGTCGAACATGAAGCCCGCGATGCGGTTCTGCATGAAGACGTTGGTATACTCCCTGCGGATCACGCCCTTCTTCCGGAGGCCCCGGAGGATCAGCCTCTCCAGGATGGCGAAGAAGGTGCCGAAGAGGAAGTTGAAGCCCCAGATCAGGGGGCGCACGGTGTTGTAGCCGAAGCTGCCCAGCTTCCCCGTCTCGATCAGCAGGTCGATGCCCTTCATGCAGAGGTAGGCGGCGATGTAGGCGATGAACACCAGGGCCAGCTGCACGGTGAACTTGTCCATGGATTCCGCCAGGGGGATCTCGTTTTTCCCGCCGTAGTGCTCCGTCGTCAGCTCCTCTCTCTCCTGGAAGCCGCTGCCCGCCGCCTTCAGGATCCCCCTGCGCCGGAGGCCGTTGAGGTAGACGACGCCGCCCACGCTGGCGGAGATGAAGCCCATGGCCGCCACGGTGAGGCCGAAGCTGGTGCCGCCGGTGAAGCCGTAGAGCGCTTCGTAGTTGTGGCCCCAGTTGTAGGCCTGGCCGGGGCCCTGGCCGTAGCCCATGGGCAGCAGCAGGCCGGAGGCCCAGAAGCTCTTGAGCAGATAGTGGCAGAGAAGGGAGATCACCAGGCCCGCCACGGCCTGGATGAGGTAGCCGGAGACCACCGTCGCCCCCGCGTCGAAGGCCCCGGAGCGGCTGCGGCTGTCCTGCTTCTTCTCGATGTTCCGCAGGGCCATGGCCACGAAGCCCAGGCCCAGGCCGTGGTAGGTGAGCATTTCCAGGGTCACGGTGGGGATCAGGGCCCTGCCGCTGACCTCCCTGTAAATGAAGGATACCAGCAGCAGCAGGAGGCCGCCCAGCACGGAGCTGGGGATCATCAGCAGCCGCAGCGGCCGGATGGTGTTGCGCAGGGTGTTGGCCGCGATCATGGCCGCGAAGAGATAGAACATCGTGACGATGAAGGCCCAGACCTGCCCGTCCCAGAAATTGATGCCCGTAGTCATCGGTCGTTTCCTCTAATCTTCCTGTCTGTTTTGTTCGTCGTGTGTCTTCGGATCATTCCACGGTGAAGGCGAGCTCCCGCTCCGGCCCCGGGCCCCGCACCCGGAGCTTCCCTTCGCCCTTTTCCCCGGTGCTGCGGAGCCACACGCCCGCGGCGCCGCCCCGCAGGGGGACGCAGTCGGGGCCGATGAGCTCCAGGGGTCCCTCGACCTCCAGCCGGAGGGCGTCGGCGGCGTACCACAGGCGGTTCCCGTTCTGGTCCTCGGCGGTGATGCGCACCTCGCAGGCCGTCCAGCTCCCCTCCTCCCGGAGGACGGAGGCGTCCGCCTCCAGGCGGAGGGAGACGCTGTGGACGCTCTCGCAGACGACGGTCTTTAGGACCTTCCCGTCCTTCACCGCCTCGAAGCGGTAGACGGGGCCGCCGGACCGGGGCCAGGCCCAGCGGGCGCGGAGCTCCTCCGCCTTCTCCGGCGTGACGCCCCACTTCCGCTTCAGGGTGCGGAGGAGGGTCCCCGTCTCCCCGTCCCGGCTTTGGGCGGCCCAGAGCTCCCGGAGAAGGGCGGCGGCCTCGGGGCTGAGCTTCTCCTTTTCCGCCAGCTCGGGGCCGGAGAAATCGTCTATGCGCACGGGGGGATGGGGCAGATGGGGGAAGGCTGCCCGGTCGGGCAGGAACTCCCGCAGGAGGACCCCGTCCCGGCTGAGCCGGACGGCGTCGGCGTTGGTGAAGGCCCAGACCTCCGTGAGCTCCGAGGCCGGCCAGTCTCCCTTGTCCAGGGTGCCGCTCAGCTCCAGCACGCAGTCCCCCTCCGCCTGGGAGGCGTAGACCGCCGCGGCGGGCTTCGGATTGCGGAACATGTCCATGACCCCGTGGTAACAGATGCGGTCGCCGCTGCCGAAGTTCTGGTGGGTGTTGTAGTCGAAGGCGCACCAGCCGATGCAGCCGGAGAGGCCCTCCCGGGCGTACATGGCGTCCAGCACCCGGGCGTGGCGCAGGGCGTGGGCCAGGCGGTGAGGCTCGTCGTCGCTCATCTTGGTGGGGAACATATGGCCGTTGTACTCCGTCACGAGATAGGGAGCGCGCAGGTCCGGCACCACGTCCTCCTTCCGGGCGAGGCCGGGATTGTCCCCCCGGTGGATGAAATCGTTGTAGGTGTACACGTCCTCCAGCAGCCGGCTCTGCCGGAAGCAGCGGACGCCCCCCGTCTGCCGGGTGGGGTCCAGGGCGCGGGCCCGCTCGTTCGTGCGCCTGTACAGCCCGTCGTCGTCCGGGGATTCGTTGATGCGCACGCCCCAGAGGATCACGGAGGGGTGGTTCCGGTTCTGGGCCACCATGTCGTCCACGTTCCGCAGGGCCTGCTCCTTCCAGGCCTCTCCGCCGATGTGCTGCCAGCCGGGGATCTCCGTGAAGACCAGGAGGCCCAGCTCGTCGCAGCGGTCCAGGAAGGCCTGGGACTGGGGATAGTGGGAGGTGCGCACGACGTTGAGGCCCAGCTCCCGCCGGAGGATCTCCGCGTCCCGCCGCTGCACGGCGTCGGGCATGGCGTAGCCCGCATAGGGGAAGGACTGGTGCCGGTCCAGGCCCCGGAGAGTGAGCTTTTCCCCGTTGAGCCAGAAGCCGTCGGCGCGGAATTCCGCGTCCCGGAAGCCCACCCGCAGGGTTTTTTCGTCCAGCGCTTCCCCGTCCCCGTTCAGGAGGGTGACCGTCAGGTCGTAGAGCACGGGGTGCTCCGGGCTCCAGCGGCGGACGCCGGGGCAGTCCAGGCGCAGGGCGCGGCGGCGGCATTCCTCCGGCTTCACCGGCAGCCCCGCCGGAAGTGGCAGCGTGCTCTCCGCCGCCCGGTCGGGGCTCACCGTTTCGGAGGCGAGCTCCTTCTCCCCGTCCGTGAGCTTCAGGCGCACGTAGGGAGCGCCGCCCACGTCCGTCACCTCCGCGGTGAGGGCCGTCCCCTCGGTGTGCGCGAAGACGTCCGCGATAAATTCCGGGCCGGTGAGGCTCAGACGGCAGCCCCGGTAGATCCCCTGATAGGTGAGGTAATCGATCTCGTTGCCGAAGGGGGGCTGGTCCAGCTGCTCCCGGGAATCCAGCTCCAGGGCCAGGACGTTTTCCCCCTCCGCGGCCAGGGCCGTCAGCTCCGCGGTGAAGGCGGTGTAGCCGCAGGCGTGGGTCAGGAGGGTGACCCCGTTGAAGACGAGGCGGCTGCGCTGGGCCGCCCCGTCGAAGGTGACGAAGAGCCGCCGCCCCTCGCCCAGCGGGGGCAGGCGGAGCTTTTTCCGATAGCCGGACAGGTACTGATAGTCCCGCTCCTCGGAATAATTATAAGGCAGCATCGTCCCCGTGTGGGGCAGGCGGACGGTCTCCCCCTCCCCCTCGCCCTCGAAAAAGGCGGGGGACGGCTCTCTCAGGTATTCCCAGCTCTCGTTGAGCGGTATGCTGTGGGTCATGGCGTTCATCTCCCCAATGTCACTTCCGAAACCGTTTCCACGGTATAATGATCCCGTTTGAGCAGGGCCAGCAGCGGCTCCGTATCCCCGAAATCCCCGTCCAGCAGGAGGTCGCAGCCCCCGGCGGCGGCCTCCAGGGTCCGCCGGCAGCCGGCCAGGTCCGTATGGGGCGTCCCGGGGGAAGCCAGGCAGAGCCCGGCGCTTTCCGCGGCCCGCCGCGTCCCCTCGTCAAGCTCCGTTCCGGCCGCCAGGAAGGAGGTGGCCATGGCGGTGTCCCGCAGGGCCCGGTGGAAGGCCGGGTATTCCTGCTCCGGGTCCTCCCGAATGAGAAGCCCCAGGCTGCAGCCGCTCCCCAGGATCCGCCGGGCCAGGGCGGCGTGGGCGTAGAGCTCCTCCGCGGTGCAGAAGAAGCAGGCGCTCGTCCCGTCCAGGGCGTCGAGCACTTCCCCGCTCCCCCCGTTCAGGCCCAGGAAGCAGAGGCGCACGCGCACGCCGCTGCGGTCGATATCCGGGGTGGGCGTCGCCGTGGGAGGCGGGGTGGGCCTGGCCGTCGCCGTGGGGGTGGGCGCGGGGGTCGTCTCCGCGGGCGTGGGGGCGGCCGTTTCCGCGCTGAGATACTGGTTCAGCCGGGTCTCCATGAGGGAGGACGCGGCGCTGAAGAACTCGTCGTCGCTCATGGCGCTGCCCTTGGTGATGCGCACGATATGCCGCCCCTCCCGGCGGATGTAGGAATAGCCCAGGCCGAAGAACTCCGCCACGAAATAGGCGGGCACATAGGCCGTGTCGTTGACGTAGAGGGCGGCGTAGCGGTAGCGGGTATCCTCGTTGTCGTAGCTGTCCCCGGCGCTCATGTCGAAATAGAGGATCTTCTCCCCGTCGGAGATCAGGACCATCTGGGATTCCCGGGAATAGTAGGCGTAGGTGTCCAGGGCGCGGTTGTTGAAGAGGGTGCCGGGCACGTAGATCAGGCTGGAGTAGATGACGGGCATGGTGGCCGCGTCCAGCTCCAGCAGGGTATTGTTCACGGCGGTGAAAAACACCGTGTCCTCCGCGGCGATGGGCAGGGCGGCAAGCCCCGCCAGCAGCGCCGCCAGGACGATGAAGCAGATCCAGCGCTTCCGGTCCATAGCCCGCCTCCTCGTGTCCGGGCCTCAGGCCCGGTTCAGCTCCTGCAGGGATTCGTCCAGGCGCTCCCGGCGGAACTGGTTGCGGTAAAGCTCGTAGTAGCGGCCCTTCTTAGCCATCAGCTCCCGATGGCTCCCGGATTCCAGGATGCGTCCGCCGTCGATCACCAGGATGCGGTCGGCGTTCCGGACGGTGCTGAGGCGGTGGGCGATGATGAAGCTGGTGCGGCCCCGGAGGAGCCGGTCCGCCGCCGCCTGGATGCGCTGCTCCGTCTCCGTGTCGATGGAGCTGGTGGCCTCGTCCAGCACGAAGATGGCGGGGTCCGCCAGGATGGCCCGGGCGAAGGAGATGAGCTGCTTCTGTCCCGTGGACATGTTGCTGCCCCCCTCCCCGGCGTCGCTCTCATAGCCCTTTTCCAGCTTTTGAATGAACTCGTCGGCCCCCACCACCCGGGCGGCCTCCATGACCTCCTCGTCGGTGGCCTCCAGGCGGCCGTAGCGGATGTTTTCCAGGATGCTGCCGGAGAAGAGGTGGGGCGTCTGCAGCACGTAGCCCAGATTGCTCTGGAGCCAGGCCTGGCTCCGCTCCCGGTAATCGACGCCGTCGATGCGGATGCAGCCCTTCTTTGGCTCGTAGAAGCGGCAGGCCAGGTTGACGATGGTGGATTTGCCGCCGCCGGTCTCCCCCACCAGGGCGATGTTCTCCCCGGCCTTCACGTGGAGGTCGAAGTCCTCCAGGACGGTCTCCCCCTCCTGATACCAGAAGGAAACGTGGTCGAAGTCCACGTCGCCCCGGATCTTCTCCCAATTCTCCTTTTTCGGATGGAAGAAATCCCCGTACTTCTCCAGCACCTCCGGCCTGTCCTCGATCTCGCTCTCGCTGAGAAGCACGTCTGCCACCCGCTCCGCGGCGGCCTGGCAGGACTGGAACTCCGCGAAGATCCCGGCGAAGTTGCGGATGGGCTCGAACATCATGTTGCCGATGTTGATGAAGAAATTGAGGGTGCCGATGGTGAGGACGCCCCGCTGCACGCCGTGGCCCCCCGCGATGAGGATGAGGCCCGTCACCAGGCTGATGACCAGGCTGGCCAGGGGCATGTAGATGGCGGAGATGGTGGCCGAGCGCATGGAGGCCCGGAACATATCCCCGGTCTGGACGTTGAATTCCTCGTTGTTCAGGGCCTCCCGGTTCAGGGTCTTGCTGGTCTGGGCGCCCATGATGCCCTCGTTCACGGAGGAGGTGATGATGCTGTTGAGGCGGCGGGTCACCCGCTGGTAGTGGAGGATCTTCTTCTGGAACCACACCGACAGCAGGGCCACCACGGGCACCGCCGTGACGGTGATGAGGGCCAGCTTCAGGTCCACGGCGAACATGGCGATGAGGCTCGCCGCCACCGCCATGATCCCCCAGCCCAGGTCGATGCAGGTCCAGGAGACCATCTCCGTGATGCGGGAGACGTCGTTCGTCAGGCGGGAGATCAGGTGCCCGGTGCTGGTCTTGTCGTAGTAGCTCAGGCTCATGCTCTGGAGCCGGGTGTAGGCCGCCTTGCGCACGTCGGCGCTGAGGTTCGCCTCCAGGCGTCCGGCGCAGCGGCAGTAGACCAGGGTCAGCGCCGCCATGAGCAGCTGCAGGCCCAGGGCGGCCAGGGCGAAGAGCCCCAGGTGCTCCCGGCTGCCGGGGATCATGAAGCCGTCGATGGCCCAGCGGGACATGAAGGACATGGCCGTGTCGATGATCCCGGCCAGCATGCCCCCTCCCATGATGATGAGGAAGGCGCTTTTCCGGGCGGCGGCGAAGCGCAGGATGGTGCGCCAGGTCTTCGGGTCGATCTTCCGGCCCTCGTAGCTCTTGTCCTCGTTCACGCCGGCTCACCCCCCTCCACGGCCGCGCTCTGGATCTCGCAGGTATGGCGGTAGATGCCGCCGGGGATGGCCATGAGCTCGGCATGGGTCCCCTCCTCGGCCACCCGGCCGCCCTTCAGCACGAAGATCCGGTCGGCCTCCATGAGGGTGGTGACCCGGTGGGAGATGATGATCGTGGTGACGCCCTGCCGCCGGGCGCGCAGAGCGTCCCGGATGGCGGCGTCCGTCTTCGTGTCCACGGCGGAGAGGGAATCGTCGAACACCAGCAGGTCGCTCTCCCCGGTGAGGGCGCGGGCGATGGCTACCCGCTGCTTCTGCCCGCCGGAGAGGGTCACCCCCCGCTCGCCCACCACCGTGTCGTAGCCCTCCTCGAAGGCCATGACGTCCTCGTGGACGCAGGCGTCCTTCGCGGCGGCCTCCACGGCCGCCCGGTCCGGCTCCCGGAATTTCACGCCGATGTTCTGCAGGATGCTCCTGGAATAGAGGAAGGGCTCCTGCAGCACGATGTTGATGCGGCTGCGCAGCCAGCTCTTTTTGATCTCCCGGATGTCCCGGCCGCCGATGGTGATGCTGCCGCCGCCCACCTCATAGAGGCGCTGCAGCAGCAGGGCCAGGGTGCTCTTGCCGGAGCCGGTGCCCCCCAGGATGGCCACGGTGCTGCCCCCGGGGATGTGCATATCCAGATGGTCCAGCACGGGGGCCGAGCCGTAGGAAAAGCTCACGTCCCGGAAGTCCACGTCCCCCCGGAGGCCGGGACAGTCCCCCGCCTCCAGGCCCGTCTCCTCCTCGGCCCGGAAGATCTCCTCCAGACGGCCCACGGCCACCAGGGTGCGGCTGAACTGGCTCAGCACCCGGCCGAAGCCCCGGAGGGGCCAGAAGAAGGTGTATACGTAGCTGAGGAACACGGTGAACTGGCCCACCGTGAGGCTGCCCCGCAGGGCCAGGAGGATGCCCGCCGTCAGCACGGCGGCGAACTCGATGCCGCAGAGCAGGTCCAGGGCCGCCCAAAGGGAGGCGAAGGAGCCGTTGACGCGCATGAGCATCCTCCGGTTTTCCTCGTTCGCCTTGTTGAAGCGCTCCAGCTCGAAGCCGGAGCGGCCGAAGGCCCGCACCACCCGCACGCCGGTGACGTTCTCCTGCATCACCGTGAAGAGGCGGCCCTCCGCCTCCTCCTGCTCCTCCAGCAGCCGGTTGATCTTCACGTGGAAGAGCACGCTGACGCCCGCCACCGGGATCACCATGCCGATGGTGATGAGGGCCAGGGTGACGTTGATGGTGAACATGACCGCGGCGCCTACGGCCACCATGAGCACTGTGCGCACGAATTCCAGCAGGACGCCGGAATTGAAGCGCCGGATCGTGTCCACGTCGTTGGTGGCCCGCTGGATCACGTCCCCCGTCTGAGCGGCGGCGTGCCAGCGGAAGGGCAGGCGCTGGATGTGGGCGTAGAGCCGGTCCCGCAGGACCCGGACGCTTCCCTCCCCCGCCCGGGTGTTCAGCCGCGTGCGGAGGAAGCGGACGACGCCGGAGAGCAGGGTCATGCCCAGCATGGCGGCCGCCATGACCCACAGATTCCGGCGGATGTATTCCACGCCGCCCACCATGGGCACGAACCAGCGGAAATACCACGCCACGTTCACCGGCTCCGAGCCCAGCACGGAGTCGATGGTGATCGACAGCACCAGAGGGGAGATGAAGCCGACGACCAGCTCCGCGAACATGAGCAGAAAGCTCAGCAGGATGGGCACGCGGAAGCCCTTGGTATAGCGAAGGAGCGCGCGGACGCGTCCTTTAGCCCGGGGCTGCATGGATACGCACCTCTTTTCGTCACAGGAAATGGGATCGCTTGAAATTCGATCAATGGGATAGTATACCGGAAACCGCCGGATTTTGCAAGAGCGGCCCGCGTCCTTATTCGCCGGAATGGCGGGCATCGCCGCTGCGCGGCAATGCCCGCAGATTCCGGCAAACCGTCCTTTCCAAAACGCAAACGCTCCGCTGGTTTGCGTTTTGGTTTCGCCTGCGGGCGGGACGGGGAAAAACCTCTCCGCCGCTTCCGGCGGTCCCCCTCCCCTGCGGGCGGGACGGGGACGAAAGCATTTTGGGGCAGAAGATCCCTTCTGCCCCAAAACCCGGCAACTATTCCTTATTACTTATTACCTATTACTTGACGATCGCGCCGTACTGCTCGTCCGTCAGGCTGCAGTGATAGAACAGCTCGAAATACCGCTCCACCTCCGCCCGGAGATCATAGTCCGCCTGCTCCGGGTAGAGGAGCTTCAGGGACCAGAGGATGCCCAGGTAGCGCTGGACGGAGGGCGGGAAGCCCATCCAGTTGAAGGGGCCGAAGGGCGCTTCGGCGTAGCGGCCCTCCCGCACGGCCCGGAGCTGCTGCCAGACGGGGTCGTCCCCCACCCGATCCGCCACGGAGCCGTTGGCGAAGATGATGAAGTCCGGATCCCAGAGAAGGATCTGCTCCATGTCCGTCTCGTTGCCGGTGCCCTTGCTGCTGGGCTCGTCCAGCACCGCCAGGTTGTCCCCGATCAGGTCCACGACCTCCGCGTGGTAGGACCCGGCGGCGATGACGTTCAGACCCTCCTCCCCCAGAAGGTAGAGGATCCTCGCCCGGTCCTCCCCCACGGCGGCCATGATCGCCTCCGCCCGCGCCCAGGTCTCCTCGCAGTAGGACGCCAGCTCCTCCGCCCGCTCCTCCAGGCCCAGGAGCCCGCCCAGGCGGCGGTAGGCCTCCGCCATGGTGCCGGTGGAGGCGTCGATGTGCAGGAAGGGGATGCCGGTCTGCGCCGTCAGGCCGTCCAGGTCCTCCGCGACGCTCTTCTTGGCTTCGCCCACGTCCAGCACCGCCTGGGGCCCGGCGGCCAGGAGCACCTCCAGGTTCAGCTCCCCCTTGCCGCCGTAGAGCTGGCCCAGCACCGGCAGACTGTAATAGCGGGGATCGAAGTAGCCCTCCGCGCCCGGGTCCCAGGCGTTGGCGACGCCCACCAGCAGCTCCGGAGCCAGGGAGAAGACCACGATCTGGCTCATGGGGCCGGTGACGGCGATGCGCTCCAGCTTCGCGGGCAGCTCCAGGGTGCGCCCGGCGTCGTCCGTGAAGCTCACGGTCTCCGGCGCGGCGGGTTCCGCCGGGGCTTCCGTCGGTGCGGCGGTCTCCGCAGGCGCTTCCGTCGGCGCGGCGGTCTCCGCCGGGGCTTCGGGCGCCTTCGTCGCCGCGGGCTGCTGCGTCGAAGCGGGCTGCGCGCTCTTCGCGCAGGCCCCCAGGCCCAGGGCCAGGCAGAGGACGAGCAGCAGGGCAAGGATGCTTCTTGTTTTCATGTTCCGTTCTCCTTTAACCTTATTATTCATATTATTCGCGATCGCCTATTATTCCTGTTTCAGATAATGTCGGATATGCTTCGCCGGGTCAAAAAAGGGGGGTGCGCGGCGCAATATCAGCCCTCCGCCACGCTGCGGGGCACGCAGACCCGGACCCGGTCGCCGTAGAGGCTGGCGACGCGGATCTCCGCCCCGTAGAGGGCGGCCATGAGCTCCTCCGTGACCACCCGGGCGGGGGGACCCTCCGCCAGCACCCGGCCCTCCTTCATGGCCACCACGCTGTGGCTGAAGAGGAAAGCCTGCTCCGGGTTGTGGGTGGACTGGATCACCGTATAGCCCTCCCCCGTCAGCAGCCGCAGCTGCTCCATGACCCGGATCTGATTGCCGTAATCCAGGTTGGCGGTGGGCTCGTCCAGCACCAGGACCCGGGCGTTCTGCACCAGGGCCCGGGCGATGAGCACCAGCTGCCGCTCCCCGCCGGAGATGTGGGTATAGCCCTTGTCCCGCAGATGGGCCACGCCCACCCGCTCCAAGGCCGCCTGCGCCGCCGCCCGCTGGGCCTCCCCCGGGGAGGAGAGAAGGGAGATCTGGGAGGTGGTGCCCATGAGGACCATGTTGAACACGCTGTAATTAAAGGAAGGATAGTGGGACTGGGGGATGTAGGCGACGCGCCGGGCCAGCTTGGCGGCGGTGAGGCGGCGGGTATCCTCCCCGTCCACGGAGATGCTGCCGGCATAGCCCTTCAGCAGCCCCAGGAGGCAGCGGAAGAGGGTGCTCTTCCCAACGCCGTTGGGCCCCAGGATGCTGGTGAGCTCCCCGCTCTTCGCCGTGAAGGAGACGCCCCGGAGCACCTCGCCGCTCCCGTAGCCGAAGCGCAGGTCCCGGACCTCGATGCTCAAAACGCATCCCCCTTTCTGGTGATGAGCCAAATGAAGAACGGCGCGCCCACGAAGGCCGTGAGGATCCCGATGGGGATCTCCACGGTGAGCAGGTTGCGGCTCACGTCGTCCACCGCCAGCATGAAGGCCGCCCCGAAGAGCATGGAGGCTGGGGTGAGACGCCGGTAATCGTTGCCCACCAGCTTGCGGCTGAGATGGGGGATCACCAGGCCCACCCAGCCGATCATGCCGCTGACGG
>JAEEGL016846119.1_pt1 | contig 12781 bp, 9 predicted proteins | sample 9134231 | NCBI WGS metagenome assembly JAEEGL01 (sample SAMN16246548, study PRJNA631951) | gut metagenome | biome: gut microbiome; feature: rumen; material: fiber-attached | host: Bos | place: Iran: Karaj | collected 2018-10 | reverse complement strand
TTTCGTATTTCATGCATTGTAATTCGTTTTTTTTACTTATCTTTGCACCCGCTTAAGCCCAGATGGCGGAATCGGTAGACGCGCTGGTCTCAAACACCAGTGGGGAAACCCATCCCGGTTCGAGCCCGGGTCTGGGTACAGCGAAGGGCGGATTTTTCCAGTCCGCCCTTCAATTTAAAATAACGAGGGCCAAGGTCAACCTAACGCAATGGATGCGACTCTAACCGTTAAGCCCCTATATATATAATAAGGTGTGAACAAAAAATAAGTAAAATTCGCAAATGTTCTTAAAAAAACGAAAAAATGCAAGAAAAACCCCTAATTATGGGCTCTAATACTGATAAAAAGCAGTTTTTTTGCCCAAAAATGAAAAAAAATTATAAAAATCCTTGCGGATTCGCGAATTAATGCCTATATTTGCACCCAAAAACTGGCTCCACGCATTAAATGCGGGGCAAAAGACGTGAGAAAATAGAGATAAACTAACATTTTATTTATTAATTAATTTTTAATTTTAATCGTATGAACAAAAGATTTTTGAGTACATTGCTTTTCGGTGCGCTGTTCATCGCATCAACAAGCGTGTTCGTGTCTTGTAAGGACTACGATGATGACATCAAGAACCTTCAGACACAGATTGACAAGGCTGCTCTGAAGAGCGAGTTGGATGCTCTTCAGAAGACTCTGGACAATGCATCTGTGAATGCAGCTGCATCTTTGGAGAAGCTGGAAGCTAAGCTTCAGGCTCAGATCGACGAGGCCGTTAAGAATTCAGGTGCCAACGCCGAGGAGCTGCAGAAGCAGATTGACGCTGTGAAGGCCGCTGCTGACGAGTCAGCTAAGGACCTCGCTGCAAAGATTAAGGCTGCTGCTGACGCTGCTGCCGCTGCTGACGCTGCCGCTAAGGCTGCTCAGGAGAGTGCTAACCAGGCTAACGAAGCTGCCAAGGAAGCTGCTAAGAACGCTGCCGAGGTTGCCAAGGCTGCCCAGGAGGCTGCTGAGAAGGCTCTCGCAGAGGCTGTTGAGAAGCTGAACAACGACAATGCCGAGCTGAAGAAGCTGATCGAGCAGATGGGTCTTACCATGCAGAGCTATGTTACTGCAGAGGAGCTGAAGGCTCAGATTGAGGAGCTGAAGGCTACTTTGGTCAACAACGACAATGCCGCTGCTATTGCTGCTGCTTACGACGAGGCTATCGCTGAACTGTACAAGGCTATCACAAGCGTTGAGCTGGTTGAGACCTATACAGGTTGGAAGTACGCTGGCTACTGGGATATGGGCGCAGGTTATTATCTTACCAACAATGTCGAGGTTTATCATCTGAATCTCGTTCATGGCTTTGTTCCCGAGAATTCTGTATTCGGTGACAACGAGTTGATGTACACTCCTGCTGAGAATTCTTCTCCTCTGGTAACCTATACAGAGGGTGCTGACATCAAGGTTCCTGCTGGTATCGTTGTTCGCGTGAACCCTGTTAATGCTGATCTCCGTAAGGGTGACGTTAGCTTCAAGCTGATTGACTCTCAGGGTTATGACCTTGATGGTATCGTTGAGTTTGGTACTCCTATCAAGTATAACGCTCTGATTACTCGTGGCAAGTTGGAGAACTCTGGTCTGTGGATTATTCCTGTATCAGTTGCTAAGGGCATTGATGAAGAGGTATTCCATCTTTGGAATTCTACAGAGTCATATGGTCTTCCCTTCGATTTCGAGCTGAAGTATGCTATTGCTATCAACAATACTGCTACCACTGAGGCTGACCGTTATGTAACTTCTACTTTCGACCTGAGCTTCAATTACAAGCAGTATGTTCCTGCTAACCACTTCACCTTCGATGTGGCTTACAGCAGAGGTAATGCTTCTGTTGAGAACATCCACAACCGTTGGGATGGTACCTGCATCAGTGGTGAGGAACAGAAATGGTGGACTGACAAATGGGACAATCCTGAGTTGTCTTGGGCTCCTTCTACCAAGAATGCTCCCGCTCCTACAACTGCTCCTGTTCTTGATCCTACTGCCAAGAACTACAATGTTCAGTGGAGCAATGGTGGCGCAAGCTCTTGGAGCAATAATCCCGTCTACATGGATGATGCTCGTTACTGGAACGACTGTCTGGTTGTTGAAGTCGGTGAGGAATTCACCATCAATGGCATTGAGGCTTATACTGAGGCTGGTGATCAGGTTGCTATCGATTCTATCTATGTTGTTCTCGATAAGAAGAATGCTATTGAGTCTGCTCCCTCTGAGATTAACGCTTGGGAGAGCTATTCTTACGAAGGTCTGAACCAGACTGTTACTGCCGACAGGGGTATCACGCTGAAGGTGAACTCTCCTAAGGCTGACGGTGATGTCATCGGTTTCCGTGTATTCGCAGTCAACTGCGACGGTTCTTTGGTTGACCCCGATGGTCGTGCATTCTATGTACTCGTAACCAGCGAGCCTGTTGACAACACACTGGCTTCTGAGGTTGTTGCTATTCACAACGATGGTTCTGACAAGTCTACTCCTATGGATGTGACTGGAAAGATCAATCCTAACCTGTACTACTACATCCAGGTTGCTGATAATCCCGCATTCCCCATCGTTGAGGACGTAACTTATGGCACACCTACATTGATGTATCCTACTTTGGATTGGTTCCAGTTCAACTTCTTCGATACTGAGACAAAGACTTTGAACAACTATGGTGAATGGCCTGGAACATCTGCTACAAGCGTATACCTGGGTTACCTGAATCCTGCTTATGACATCCTAACCATTACTCCGAAGAACGTTCAGAATCTGGTTGATAATGGCACATATGTATTCAGACTGGTTGGTTGTGAGACTGTTCAGCAGACTGAGGTTATCCGCACTGTTACTTACATCCGTCTGACCAAGATTATGCCTGACGAGGCTAAGCAGTTGACATTCCGTCCGAAGCAGGAAGGTCAGTGGAAGGATGGCGAAGCTAAACTGAACAACTGGGAGTCTAAGGATGGCACAGGTCAGTTCATGGCATTCATGATCCCGAACAAGGGTACTGATGGCAACTGGGGCTGGGGTGCACCTTGGGCTTGGAGCTTCGCATATCACGAGACTGCTGCTGAGCAGGTAGCTTCTTACGAGGCTGTTCCCAGAATCGACAATGGTTTCAAGAACCTGTCTAACGTATTCTACAACCTGTCTCTGAATGGTCAGAACGGTTATAACACCGGTGTTTATGATGCATGGGAGTGGGATCGTAACTTCGAGTTCATCTTCAAGAACGCTTTGTTCGATGCTGCAAACAATAAGGTTGTTGACCTTGCTGACTATAACGCCAAGGGCGTCCTTGGAGCAGGTGAGGGTATCACTTACCAGCATCCTGGTTACGGTGGCTGGGGTAACTACAAGGCTGAGAACTACAAGTATATGCTTGATGTTCACGCTAACTTCATCGATGGTTTGACCTCACACGACATTGCTACCTATTATGTATATCGTGGCGTTTCTACCACGCTGAAGGCTGATGGTACTCTGAAGGCATTTGCACAGAACTGGCGTGTAGGCAATGGTCAGGATCTGAAGGCTATCTTCGCTTGCTGGCACCACGCTAACAAGTACGATTGGGACGGTGGTGCTTCTAAGAAGCCGACTCTGCAGTGGACCCACGATGGTAACGAGTACACCGTTGCTAACAAGAAGCAGACTGGCTTTGAGAAGATTACGAACTTCAACTGGTACGATCCTGAATTCTTCGGTAAGGGTACTGCTAAGGCTGGCGACAAGACCTTCAAGACGCTGTTCACAAATGGTTGGATCGACTTCACAGCCGCTACCATCCAGCTGAACACTAAGGCTGACGGTTCTGGTCAGATCAACCCGTACTTCGTTCCTTCACTGGATCTGGCTAACGCTTGCATCGAGTTCACTCAGAAGAATACTCAGAGCGACGCAGCTCCTATCGCTGACCACGACGAGTATCTGCTGATGAAGGTGAAGGATGCCTTCGACCACGATGTATTCGTATCGCTGCCTGTTGGTATCTTGAAGCCTTCTACGAAGTAATTTAGACTTAAAAATCTATCAGATATTAAAGTCAATCATCCCGGAGGGGGATGTCCCAAAAGGACGTCCCCCTCTTTATGAAAAAGAAGTTAAGTAGTTATGAAGAAGATAACATTTCTTTCGCTGCTGATGTTTGCTGCTGTCTCACTGTTCGTTGGCTGTAAAAAGGGCCAGCCCCAGCTGCAAAACGTTCGTGGAGTCGTCAAACACTACATTATGCCGGATTCCATTGAGGTAAATGATTCAGCCCTGAATAATGATTCAGTCTTGAATAATGATTCTACTCATAGGAAGGATTCTGTCAAAGCTGTAAAGGTGATGCCTAAAATGGTTTCTATTCCTGACATGGTCGTAGGAATAGAAGGTGGTGACTCAATGGTATTCTCGATGAGGGACGCCCGCATCCAAAATGGTCTTGCCATTCCCGGTGACTCCGTCATCATCGATTATATTGAGGGCGAGGAAGCCTTCCGCGCTTTGGTTGTCACACGTCTTGAAGCTGATGCAATTATCGTCGATACAGACACCATAAAGCATTTTATTGACCGTCGTAAATAATCGGTCTATTTAAAAACAAGCTAAATTTGCACCGGGTCGCCTCATGCGTCTCGGTGCATTTTTTGTAAGTTTTGTTTTTTTTATGCATATTTATTTTGTGTTCTGACTGTTTCTTTGTAATTTTGCAGCCTATATGAAGATGAAAAGATATACTTTTATACTTGTCATGCTGATGATAAGCATGATGATGATGGCTGTGCCTGCTAAGCGCGGCCTGACGAGAATGATTACGCTGAGTGACGGAAGCACAGTAGAGGCAAGATTAGTGGGCGACGAGTTCGGTCACTTTTGGCTGACAGATAACGGACGGGCTTACGTCAAAACCACCGACGCAGATTACTTTACGGAGGTCGACGCTGTATCTATCAAAGAACAGGCAATGGCACGACGTTCGCAAGTCAACGCCCAACGTATTCAACGTCTGCCGGGAACTAAGATGCAGGCTGCCAGTCGTAGAGTTGGCGATTTTGGCAACTATATAGGCGCCAGGAAAGCACTCGTCATTTTGGTGAACTTTTCGGATGTAAACTTCGCTGAAGGACATGACAATGCCCTTTTCCAGCGCATTTCCAATGAGGTAGGTTTCAACGAAGGCAACTTTGTCGGTTCGATGTACGACTACTTCTATGCCCAAAGTGAAGGTAAGTTCGAACTGACCTTCGACGTTCTCGGTCCAGTAACTGTATCGAATACACAAAGCTACTACGGCGGTAACGATTCCAGTGGCAACGACCTGCATCCAGAAGAAATGGTGAAAGAAGCTGTAGAACAGATTATGGACCAGGTGACAGATTGGAGGCAATACGACTGGGACAGCGACGGCTATGTCGATCAGGTGTATGTCATCTATGCTGGTAATGGCGAGGCAGATGGTGGTGCTGACACAACTATCTGGCCTCATGCCTGGAACCTGAGTTACAGTGGTATCGGTGCGGTAACTGTTGGGGAGAACCTGAAAGTAGACAGTTACGCCTGTGGCAGTGAGCTTGATGGCAGCAACAAGATTGATGGTATCGGTACGATGTGTCACGAGTTCAGCCATTGTCTGGGCTATCCCGACTTCTACGATACCGACTACTCCGGTGGTCAGGGTATGAGCGATTGGGATTTGATGGACTCAGGCTCGTATAACGGTGATGGCTACTGTCCTGCTGGCTATACAGGTTATGAGCGCTGGATGGCGGGATGGAAGGAGCCCGTTGAGTTGAATACGGGTAAGGCCACCGTTGAGAATATGAAAGGCTTGCAGGAAGGCGGTGAATTCTATATCATGTATAACGATGGTCACAAGGACGAGTATTTCATGCTTGAGAATCGGACAAAGTCTGGCTGGGATAAAGCGCTACCAGGGAGTGGACTGCTCATCATCCATGTCGACTATGATGCTACTATCTGGGCTTGGAACCAACCCAATGATGATCCGAACCATCAGCGTATGACATGGATACCATCAGATGGAAGCTATAACTTCACAGGTTATGGTGGCAACAAATATCCTACAGGCTTAAGCAAAGATCCCTATCCCAATGCGACCAGTGGGAATAACACTTTTGATGATACATCATCCCCTGCTGCCAACCTATACAATAACAATACGGATGGAACCAAACTGTTGCATAAGGGTATCAAAGATATCACCAAGAATAGTGACGGAACAATCTCATTCAAATATTTCGGTCCCAGCACAATAGAAACACCTGTATTCTCGCAGAACGGCGGTGTCATTGTTGAGCCTGTCTTGCTGACTATCACCTGTGCTACGCCAGGCACGACCATCTACTATACGACGGACGGCACAGAGCCTACTACCGCAAGCAACGTCTATACGGAACCGCTGACCATCAATGCCAGTGTGACCATCAAAGCAATGGCAGCCAATAGCGAAGACGAGAGTTATGTGGCTACGGCTACTTTCAATTATGCTCTTGTGACTCCGACAGCTAATACAGTGGATTATGCTTGGAAAGAAGACTTTATGGGTGCTATGGCAGGTACTTCAGCGGAGAACCTTTCCAACGAAAATGCGGCCTACGAATGTGATGGTGGCGAGTATTGCCAGGTTTACGACGATAATCAGGCAGGTGGCAATGCCCCTGAGCTGCAGATTCCTAACCACAACAGTCCTGTCAACACGCTGAAGACCTACATAGCCATTGGTGATGCCTTTGGTGAGTTTACACTGACATTTAAGAGTAACCGATCATTATCGGTTAGTTCTACAACGAAAGGTGTCACTATCGTATCGCAAGGAAATAGCGGCAAAACCTATACTTATAAGGTGAATATCCCTGAGTATACTGCTGTGCTGCAGTTGTCATTTACCAATGATCATTATCAAGATGCACGCATCGACGATATCCTTTTGGCAAAGCCACCGAAGATTGACCCTGAAATCAAATTCTCGTCAACTGTGCTGGCAGTAAATCCTACTGACAAGGAGTACACTGCGCCAACACTTTATAACCCCTATCATTTCCCAGTAACCTATACTTCGTCGAATACGGACATTGCAATAGTGGATGCACTGACTGGCGAACTGACATTGACACTCATAGAGGGTGAAGCAACGATTACTGCCACCTTCGAGGGCGACGATGACTATGCGGCATCTGTTGCCTCCTATACGGTTTATGTCCGTCGCGACGAACCGGACTTGCATTTCGTGGAACGAATCTTCACCGTAAAGGCAAAATCGAGCTTTACGCCTCCTGAACTTATCAACGAATATAATGTCCCCATCTATTATGAGACATACGACCCGGAGGTGGCTGACGTAGATCCTAAGACGGGAGCTGTCAAGATTGGAAAAGCCGGCTATGCCAGAGTCTTTGCCAACTTCGATGGTAATGAGCGCTATACAGAAGACTGGTGTTCTTACGAGATTACCGTTGAAAAGCTGGAGCATGGCCTTGCCTTTGACAAAACAGAGGTAGAGGCGACCATTGGCGACGACGAAGGTTTCACTGCCCCCAAACTGAAGAATCCCAACAAACTGACGGTGAATTACTCTTCGAGCGATGAGGATATTGCAACTGTTGACAATACAGGTAAAATCATACTGGGTAGCAAGGCAGGCACCGTGACCATCACAGCTTCTACCGAAGGTGACGATTACTACGAGGCAGGAGAAGCATCCTGCCAAATCATCCTCTCTGAGGCTACTGGTATCTCTACACTGTCCCACGATCAACAGAACACTGATACCAACTATACCATCCAAGGCGTCCGCGTCAATAAGCCCCGTAAAGGCCTCTATATCCTGAATGGCAAAAAGGTAATCATCAGCCGATAACGCTGATATAGTAAAAGCGACAAAATGACACGATTCTATGTCATTTTGTCGCTTTATTTTGGTTTGGCATTGTTGTTGCATTTTTGGTTGGTGAAAGCCGCAAGGCAATCGGAAAAAAAAACATGTATAACAATTAAAAATAGAAATTAGGAGGTAACGATTATGATGCCAACAATGAGAAGTAACAATTGGATTCCAGCTGTATTCAACGATTTGTTCTACAACGACATGATGCCAAAGGCCAACTGCACCGCACCGGCTATCAATGTGAAAGAATCGGACAAGGCTTATACCGTAGAGCTGGCTGCTCCAGGCATGAACAAGCAAGACTTTAACGTCCACATCAATGACGAAGGTAACTTGGTCGTGAAGATGGAACACAAGGAAGAGCATAAGGAGGAAGATAAGAATGTGCGCTATCTGCGTCGCGAGTTCAGCTACTCGAAGTACGAGCAAACGCTGATATTGCCTGACGACGTGAAAAAGGATGGCATTTCGGCCAAGGTCGAGGACGGCGTGCTGACCGTGGAACTGCCAAAGATGGTGGAAGAGAAGGTAAAACTGTCGCGCCAGATTGAGATTGCCTAAGAGGTAAAAGGATGTAATAAGGATTATGAGCCCCGCCCTACGGCGGGGTTTTTTTGTTGCTTCACAAAAAAAGTTATACGTAGTATAAAAGGGAGCGGAACGAAAAAAAATGTGTTTTGAGTTAAACCTTTTTTGTTGGAGTGCGTCAAAGAATCAGAACAAGGACAAAGATGTTCGGGATAACAAAAAAGATAACAAACAGGATAACTAATAAAAAAAAAGAAAATTATGAAAAGGATTGTTTTAACACTGGTTGCCGCAATGGCATTGACATTCAGCTTTGCTGAGACACAGAGTAAAAATGTTGACAAGAAGTACGACATGAATTGTGACATTTACCGCCTTTCGGTAGTGCTCGACCTGAGCGAAGAGCAGATGGACGCCGTAGAAGAGATTCACAACAGCTTCACCAATGAGATGCAGTCGTTAGCATCAGTGAAAGGCCCCAGACAGAGATTCCTGCTTCATCAGGCAGTGAGAAAGGACGCCCAGCAGATGCACCGCGTATTGAGCGACAAACAGTTCCGCGACTACATGCGCATCCTGGGAGTAACACTTCACAACAGACGACTCTAAAAGGTAAGAAGGTAAAAGTAAAAGGAGAAAAATGAATCCGCTGGCTTTTCTACAGCCTGCGGATTCGTTTTTCTATGAGGATTATGAGGATGACGACGGATTAGAAGTCAAATTAAGTTGGGTCAGATACGCCTTGATTCTGCAGTCGATCATTTCCTCGAATGCTGGCGTCATTTCCTGAAAACGTCGGTCGACAACACCCTGCACGAACTGTTCTTGGTCAGCCAGGAACTGCATGTGCTCACTGATAAGCTGGTGTGCAGCCTTTTGTTTGTCAGTCAATGATTTCATCGCAGCTGATGATATAGTTAATAAGAAAGAAGTTTCATCAAATTAATAGAAGCCGAAAAAGTAGAACACAGCCGCTTTCTTCATATCTGCCAAAGGCTCGGCGCGACCAATGATGGAACCACCCTTGCGAACGTCGCCAGTACGGCTGTCGATGCCACCCACAATGGAGCCGTTCAAGCGTACGGTGCCGTCGCTGTCGATGGTTCCCACCACATGGCCATTCTTCAGCACTTCGTTGTTGCGTATGCCACCCTCAATGTGTCCGCCGACGTAGATGTTGCCATCAGCATCTATCTTACCAGCAATATGTCCCCCCACGTATACGGTGCCGTCGGCCAGGATACTTCCCACGATGCTGCCGCCTTTACGAAGCTGCATGTCGACCGCGCAGCCGCCAGCGGAAGATCCACTCGACGCAAAACGCTTCTGCAGTTCTTTGTTGCTGCGGGCATAGAACTCCTCGTCGGTCTCCTTTTCCGTCATGGTGGCATCCTCGTATGCCTCTTTGCCTTTCAGCAGCCGCTCGTTGGTGTTCATTACACCGAATACCAAATAGGCCAGCACCTCGCGCTCTATCTTGTCTGATGCATCGGCGTAGATATTGCCTTGCATGACAGCCATTTTGTTGTTTTGGATACTACCGACATTGGTCTTGCCAACGAACACGATACCAATGTCGTCACATCTCAACTTGTCGCCATGGGGAGTCGTCAGCTCCTCGCCGATAATGCTGCCCACCTGAGTGCCATTGCCGTCGGTTACCGCTCCGTCCTTACCGAAGACATACGTCCTGCCATTGTGCGTCAGCGTCCGCGTTGCGCGGTCATACACGCCGATGACCTTGCCCGACTTACGTTCCTTAATGGTCACTTCGCCCGATTCAGGAACACCTTGATCCTTCTTGTCCTGGATTTTGCTCTTCACTTCAGGCTCCTTGTTGTCATTCTTGGCATTGACAGCTTGCTTGGCTTTCTTCAGCAAGCCTCCAAACTGTGCGTTAGCAGTTGTCTGTACTCCAAATGCAATGGTCAGCACCATCAATGCCTTTACGATTGAATGATTCGTTTTCATAACTGTTTGACTTTAATGATTAAAAAAAATGATAATGATTCGTAATTCCGGTTGCAAAGTTACGGTAAAAAAGACTTTGCATTGTTGATAAAAACTGCCAAAAAGTTGTTTTTTTCTTCCAAAATGCACAAAATGTGGAATTTTATTTATAATTTTGTCGTCGAAATAAAGGTAAACCTTATGAGAAGGCTGTTTTTTCTGTGTTTTTTGGCTGTGTTCAGTCTTTTGGCTCTGGCACAAAATGTGGAGCAGACATTAGCGCGTTTCGACCAACAGGCTGATGCCGCTACGGCTAATGCCTTCTTCGACGCCCTGATGAAGGAAAAATTCATCGACGCCCCCATCGTATTCGCATCCTCAGTGCCTGTCGACTCCATGCGACAACAGGTGTGTTATTGGGCTGCTGAGTGGCTCTACGACCAAGAACAGTTTAAGGATGCCGAGCGCTATGCCCTCGAAGCACTGCCGAAATACCATCCCGCAAATCCCGAGAAGGCTGATTGTCTCAACCTTCTGGGCTGCATTTATGTACGTTTGGGAGATTTCAAACAGGCAGCCAACTATGCCCGGCAGTGTGTCGAAATTGACGAACAAAGTGGCGACCACGACCGCATCGCGTCGAGCATGAACACGCTGGCGGGAATCTATATGGCTGGCTATCAGGCCAAGGAAGCCGAACCGATTATCCTGCAGGCCATCGAGCACATCAACCAAGTGGATAATCTAGGGCGCAAGGCTGTCATCCTGGGCATGGCCTCGGAGATTTACCACACCTTGGGCGACGACGCCAAGGCATTGCCGTATGCCGAAGAGGCGGTAGCTATCGAGCAAAAGTTGGGCCGACAGCCAAAACTGGCCATCCGACTGTCGCAGAAGGGGTCCGCGTTGCTGGGACTGCACCGCTACAAGGAGGCTGAGAACATCTACCGCCAGATACTGCCCGACCTGAAAGCCTCGGGCGACTTCCACGCGTATGCCATCGCCCTGAACCGTCTGGGCATGTCGCTACTCTGCCAGAAACGCCAGCAGGACGCTATACCTTATTATAAAGAGGCAGCCAACCTATTTTCAAAGATGGGCGACCTTTACAACGAGATTCATTCCCACCGCGGACTCTACGAGAGCTATTGGGAACTAAACCCCGATTCGGCCAAGCAGGAACTCGACATGTTCGACCTATTGAAGGACTCGCTCTACACCCACGCCACAGCCGACGCACTGGCAAGGTATAATGCTGAGTTTGGCAATGAACAGCTTCAGCAGGAGAATGCCGAGGTGCGCAGCGCCCACCAGCGCACCATCATCATAGCCATTGTGGCCATCTTGATAGTCTCGTTTGTCGGTTGGTGGTTCGTACGCCGCGCACACTTGAAAGAACAGCAGCACGTCGCCGAACTGATGGAGGAAATCAGTCGCCTACAGGATGCTCAACGTCCGTCAGAACCGACGGAAGAACCGGCAGAGGAACCGCAGGCCGAGCAGTCGAACGAAGACCGCCTGTTCCTGATGCATGTCATTGAAATTGTCAACGAAGGCTTCTCAACCCGCGAGCTGGGTGTCGAGACCATTGCCTCGAAACTCAATATGAGTGTCCAGACCTTCCGTCGCCGCCTAATGAGTGCTGCCGGCGAGACGCCCAAGGCCTTCATCTCTGCCATTCAGATGGAGAAGGCTGGTAAATTGTTGAAGCAACGACCGGACATGCCGATTGTCGATGTTGCCTTCAAGTGTGGTTTCGACGAAGCCAGTTCCTTCGCTCATACGTTCAAGCGCGTCTTCGGATGCACACCATCGCAATATCGAGGATAGGTCAGAGTTTATCCTTCATCCTTCATTAAGTGGCACTTATTGCTGAATAAGAGCCACTTATCTGAAAATAAGTGCCACTTATCATTCATTAACCTTCATGTATTTGACTTTTCCTGATCCGTCACCCCTGCCGTCCAAAACGTTTCTCCTCCAGCCCTCATGAAGGCTGAAGGGAAAATGTGCTTCAAAAGTCAATATAAAGCATAAAAACAAGTAGGAGGAAAACTATTCATTTTCCTCCTACTCGATTACTATTGCGACGAATGATTAGTCAGCAACGAGTGTGAAACGCTTGAAAGCGACGATCTTCAGATCCTTGTCCTGCTTGGCGAGCCACTGAGCAACAGTAGCCTTGTCGCCGTCACCGAACTGGAACTCCTGGTCAACCAGGCAGCTCTCCTTCAGGAACTTCTGAACACGGCCCTTGGCGATGTTCTCAATCATAGGCATCTTGAGGTTTGCCTCGCCCTCGACCTTTGCCTCGGCAATGATCTTACGGGCCTCGTCAGCCTGAGCCTGTGTGAGCCAGCCCTTAGCCATGTTGCTCTCGATATGATCCTCAGAGTC
>JAEEGL015758018.1_pt1 | contig 12781 bp, 14 predicted proteins | sample 9134231 | NCBI WGS metagenome assembly JAEEGL01 (sample SAMN16246548, study PRJNA631951) | gut metagenome | biome: gut microbiome; feature: rumen; material: fiber-attached | host: Bos | place: Iran: Karaj | collected 2018-10 | reverse complement strand
GGAAGAGAAATACGGCGTGGTGCAGGGCGATGATCCGGCAGCCGTGGCAGAAAAGACAGCAAAAGCTCTTGCCATGCTCAAGGCAGGAGGAGAGCCGGATAAGGAAAGAGCAGAAGAACATCTGATGAATGCATACAGAAGCGGAGCTTTGGGGAGGATATCACTTGAAGAAGCGTGAGAAGCAGGGCGGAGGCGTCCTGGGATTCAGCATCTATATCTTACTCATCCTCCTGGCTGCCATATTCATAAGGCATTTCGCTATCGAGAGAGTGGTGGTTGTAGGAGAGTCGATGGAGCCGACTCTGATAAACGGCGACAATGTGCTGATAGAGAAGCTGTCTTATCTTACGGGCAAGCCGAAGCGCTATGACATAGTGGTGTTTCCGAGAGGGGGATCGCTTCTCATCAAGAGGATATACGGACTGCCGGGAGAGAATATACGCATAGACGAGACCGGCCTGATATACATCAACGACGAACCGATCGATGACAAATATGCCCATGAGATCATGAATGATCCGGGGCTTGCCGAAGGCGACGGCGTGACACTGGACAAGGAGCAGTACTTTGTGCTCGGAGACAACAGGAACTACTCCATAGACAGCCGGAATGAGGTGGTCGGATGTGTAACCAAAAAAGACATAAAGGGAAAAGTGGTATGGCGGCTTACACCGCTTAACAAGCTGGGAAAGATAAAATGACAAAAGAGGAAAAGGAAGCAAAAGCAGCTGCAAAACTGCAGAAGGAAAGAGAGAGGATATACGCGATGTCCGAGTTTGAGAGAAAGCTCGCCGACAAAGGGTATATTTGCGGCATAGACGAGGTAGGAAGAGGACCGTTCGCGGGACCCGTGATGGCAGGAGCTGTCATACTTCCTAAGGATGAGGAGATACTGTATCTCAATGATTCCAAGAAGCTTTCGGCAAAGAAAAGAGATGAGCTCTATGACATCATATGCGAAAAGGCGGTAGCCTGGGCAGTAGCCAGGGTGGAGCCTGAGCGTATCGATGAGATCAATATACTTCAGGCGACCTTTGAAGCGATGAGGGAAGCGGTGTCGAAACTTACAGTAAGACCCGATATATTACTTGTGGATGCAGTGCATATCCCGGAGCTTGATATCCCTCAGGAGAGCATCGTAAAGGGGGATGCCAAGTCTGTTTCTATCGCTGCAGCCTCCATAGTGGCCAAGGTGACGAGAGACCGGGTCATGGAGGAGTATGCGAAGGAATATCCCGGATACGGATTTGAAAAGAACATGGGATACGGTACCGCAGAACACAGAGAGGCGCTTAAAAATCTCGGACCGACTCCGATACACAGGAGATCTTTCATTCACAATTACGTATGAACATAAGGATCAATCCAAATCTACTTAATAATCAACAGATGGCTGATGCCGGCCGCATAGATGAGGTGCCGGTAAATAAGCTCGGATCCACACTTGCCAGACAGATATCGGACATGAACGTGGGGGATGTCTTCACGGGGCAGGTAAGAGATCTGACAGGCAGCACCATAGAACTGCTGCTCTCGGACAAGAGCGCTTTGCAGGCTAAGCTTTCATCCATGATGAAGCTGCAGATAGGACAGACCATGTCATTTGAGGTCACATCCAATACGGGCGGCAAGGTGCAGCTCACACCGCTGTATGCCAATCTTACCGCAGAGAGTCAGGTGGGCAGGGCATTAAGCGAGGCGGGACTTCCAATTGATGCAAGGAATACCGAGATGGTGCAGTCCATGATGGAGCAGGGGATGAAGATAGATGCAGACAGCCTTCTCTCCATGGCACGTACCGTGACGAATTATCCGGATGCGGCCCCTTCTTCGATAGTTTCCATGAAAGCACTGAACATACCTCTTTCTCCCGATAACGTGGAGCAGTTTGAGATATACAGAAATAATGCACATCAGATCGCAGAGCATGTGGGGAGCATAGCAGAGGGATTTGCCGAAGTGGCCGGTGAGTCGCGGGGAATGAATGAAATGCTCCTTGATATATTCGTGGGAGAAGCCGATCCTGCGATAGCTGATCTTTTGAAAGAGGCAAAGGCCATGGCGGCAGAGAATCCCGGAGCGGAAGGACAGCCTGTCGCGCAAGAGGCATCAGATGAGGTGGCACAGGAAGGCAAGGAAGCGGCAGCTGCTGCAGAGAATGAGCAGGTGAGCGCAGACGGAGCACAGACACAGCAGCTTTCGGCAAAGGGACTTCTCGAAAAGATAACAGCCGGTTTGACCGGGGAGGACGGGAAAGTACAGGGTGCCGTAAGTGACAGTGTAAAGCCGAACTTCTACGGTCAGAATACCGTGACGGATACATTGGAAGAGCTCTATACTCCAAAGGAAAAAGAGGCTTTGGCCGATGATCTGAAAAAGCTTGGGGTACCGGAGAGCCTGACTGATAAGATAGTGAACAGCGAGCTGACCACAAAGGATACGTTAAACCTTGTAAGATCAGCCATATCCGACGGGATGCAGAATCTTACGGGTGAAGAGCTTGCACAGTTTGGTGAAAACGTAAAGGCGCTGCTTAAAAAGCCTGAATACGCGAAGCTTGTAAAGAATGAGATAATGAATGAGCTTTTGATGAAGCCGGAAGAGGTGGCTGACAAGGAGAAGGTGCAGGAATACTTCCAAAAGGTGGTGAGGGACACTGCCAAAGCAGCAGAGGTGCTGAACGCCAGCGGAAGGGGAGAGACCACGCTCGCTGCTGCCAATCAGAACCTTCATGATAACGTGGATTTCATGAACCAGATGAACCAGGTTTTCACCTACATGCAGATGCCGCTGAAGATGGCTTCGGAGGCACAGCACGGTGATCTCTATATCTACACAAACAAAAAGAAGCTGAAGGCGGGAGACGGCAACGTATCCGCGCTGCTTCATCTGGATATGACACATATGGGGACTATGGACATACACGTATCCATGAACCCCGAGGGTGTGGTGAACACTCATTTCATCCTGCAAAGAGAGGAACTGCTGGACTTTGTGGCAGAGCATCTGCCGGAGCTGGATGAGCGGATCAATGCAAGGGGTTACCATATGCACAGTGATGTATCCCTGAACAAGGAGAAGCAGAGTGTGCCGGAGATCATGTTCAATCAGGGGAAGAATACAAGGCTGATACAGTATACGGCGTTTGACGCGAAGGCATGACAAGATAATATATGGCTAAGAAAGAAAAGGATCTGCGCAATCTGACCGCGGTAGCTCTCTCATATGAGAAGGGCGATATGGCCCCCACTGTGGTGGCAAGCGGTAAGGGACGCGTGGCACAGAAGATAATCGAGACGGCACAGGAAGCTAATGTGCCTCTGCATGAGGACAGCAAGCTGGCAGAGACTCTCTCCAATCTCGAGATAGGAGAGATGATACCGCCCGAGCTCTATGAGGTGGTGGCTGAGGTCCTTGTCTTTGTCAATGACATGGAAAAGATCAGAAGCAAGATAGATACCAGGTGATAAAGGTTGAACAACAGGAAAAAGGGCTCCGAAAAGGAGGATATGGCAGCAGAGTATCTGGTGCATGAAGGAGCACGGATACTGGATCGCAACTACAGGACCCGCATGGGAGAGATAGATATCGTAGCGGATGATGCGGGGACTATATGCTTCATCGAGGTGAAATACAGAAAGAGTGAGGCAAAAGGGACGCCTGCGGAGGCCGTAGACAGCAGAAAGCAGTTTACCATATGCAGGGTGGCGGATCATTACCGCATGACGAGAAGACTTGCCGAGGACCGGGCGTACCGCTTTGATGTGATAGGGATCACGGGGAGTGAAATGCACTGGTACAAAAATGCCTTCTCATATGTTATATTATGATATCAGGGTCAAAAGTCCGAGCACATTCCGTGCTTGCACGGAAATGTGCGAGTGACTTATTGACCCGCCCCTACATGAGCAAGTAGCGGGGTGGGGGCCCCACGGATTGCGAATGTAGGACGGATTGTGGGAGCGCAAAGCGCGGAACAATCCGTGATAGCATCTTCGGCTTCACATCATATTCAGGAGGATATATGCCGGATATAATCAATGAAAAAAACGATCTCTTCACGAAAAAGCTGGCGGTAGCACCGCTCAAGCTTCTTATCATGCCGAGCATACAGGAGCTCGGGGATCAGGTGGACAAATATCTGGTCTCATTCCGTAAAGAGAGATTTCCCGGCGGGATCAATGATCCCGAGCATCAGGGATATGTGGCGGATACATACAGGACAAAGATAGAGCTGCCGAGGTTCGGATCGGGCGAAGGCAAGGCAGTGCTTGGAGAGAGTATCAGAGGTAAAGATCTTTACATCCTCACCGATGTGATCAACTACAGCATGACCTATGATATGAACGGTTTTAAGAACCGATACTCACCGGACGATCACTATCAGGACCTTAAGAGAGTGATAGCGGCTGTAGCGGGTAAGGCACACAGGATATCCGTCGTGATGCCCTTCATGTATGAGTCGAGACAGCACAAGAGGACAGCAAGAGAATCCCTGGACTGTGCAATGATGATAGAAGAGCTTTCGGATATGGGTGTATCGGATCTGATGACTTTCGATGCGCACGATCCGTCTGTGCAGGCGGCAGCGCCGCTTTGCGGTTTTGATAATTTCACTCCTTTCTATCAGTTCCTCAGAGCCCTGCTAAAGAGTGAGGACGATCTGATGATAGATGCGGATCATGTGGTAGTTATCTCTCCGGATGAAGGCGCCCTTAACAGGGCGATTTACTTCGCATCCGTGCTCGGAGTAGACACGGGTATGTTCTACAAGAGAAGAGACTATGCGCATATAGTGGACGGCAAGAATCCGATCGTGGCACATGAGTTCCTCGGTGATAACGTTGAAGGCAAGGACGTTATCATTGTCGATGATATGATCTCCACCGGCGGATCGATGATAGATACAGCAAGACAGCTGAAGGATATGAAAGCGAACCGTGTCTTCATTTGCTGTACATTCGGACTCTTCACCGAGGGCCTCGAGATGTTCGATGAGGCATATAAGAATAAATACTTTGACAGGATCATCACTACAAACCTGCACTACAGGAGACCGGAACTGCTTACCAAGGAGTGGTACACGGAGGCTGACATGAGCAAGCTGATAGCCCAGATCATAGATTTCTCCAACCACGACATGTCCATGGACAAGGTGGGCACGCCTACCGAAAAGATACGGGAGATACTCTCGATATACAACGAGCATGTTGACATAGAAGACTGATGGACAGGACGATCATAGGAGTAAGCGCGAACTCCGCAGCATCGGAGGCGGGCATAGTCCCGGGGGATGTGCTTCTTTCCGTAAATGATGAAAGGATCGCCGATATCTTTGATTATCAGTATGAATGTGCCGATACCGAGATAGAGATCCGGGTAAGACATGCCGACGGAAAAGAAGAGACATATCTTCTTGAAAAGGGAGAGGATGAAGACCCGGGTCTGATATTTGAAGACGGGATAATGGATGATTACAGGAGATGCCGGAATAAGTGCATCTTCTGTTTCATTGACCAGATGCCTGAGGGCATGAGGGATACGCTGTATTTCAAGGATGATGACAGCAGGCTGTCTTTCCTGCAGGGCAACTATGTGACACTCACCAATATGTCCGATGATGACATTGACCGGATAATACGATACAATCTCGAACCGATAAACATCTCCTTCCAGACCACCAATCCTGCGCTGCGTAACAGGATGATGGGAAACCGTTTTGCCGGAGAGGCACTGAAGAAGGCAGAGAGGCTGTATGAGGCCGGGATACGCATGAACGGACAGATAGTGCTCTGCAAGGGGATAAACGACGGGAAGGAACTTGACAGATCCATATCGGATCTTGCAAAGTATATACCTTATCTCGAAAGTGTTTCCGTGGTACCTGTCGGGCTGTCAAGGTTCAGGGAAGGGCTGTATCCCCTGGAGCCTTTTGATGCAAATGATGCAAAGCAGCTTATAGATCAGGTGGAAGGCTGGCAGGAGAAGATATACAGTAAGCACGGCATCCATTTCGTGCATGCTTCCGATGAGTGGTATATAAATGCCGGACGGGATATCCCCGAAGCTGACAGATATGACGGATATCTGCAGCTTGAGAACGGAGTGGGCATGGTGAGGATCCTCATGGACGAGGTGGAAGAGAGCCTGAAGGGTCTGACCGTGGATAAGAAAAAGGGCAGCTTCAGCATAGCCACAGGGATACTCATTTATCCGATCATCACCAAGCTTTCAGAGAGGATGAAAAAGGTGTATCCGAACATGGATGTGAAGATATACGGGATAAGGAATGATTTCTTCGGTGAGCGTATCACCGTGACGGGACTGCTGACCGGACAGGATATCGCAGCACAGCTTAAAGGCAGGGAGCTCGGAGAGAGGCTTTATCTGCCGGAGAATCTGCTTCGGGCAAATACAGAGACTCTGCTTGATGACATGACGGTGACGGAGCTTTCAGAGGAGCTGGGCGTACCGATATGCATACTTCCTCCGGAAGGAAGTGATTTTGTAAAGATGTATGATCAGACGGGAACAAGAGGAGTGTGACCGATGAGACCTATAGTAGCCATAGTTGGACGACCGAATGTGGGAAAATCTTCGCTTTTCAACTATCTTGCGGGAGAGAGGATAGCGATAGTAAAGGATGAGCCCGGTATCACGAGAGACCGGATATATGCCGATGTGGACTGGAACGGCAGGAAGTTTACCCTGATCGACACGGGGGGAATAGAGCCCGAGTCAAAGGATATCATACTGTCGCAGATGCGTGAGCAGGCGCAGATAGCCATAGACACGGCCCATGTGATCATCTTCATGACAGACGTACAGATGGGGCTGTCGGATGCGGATGACAAGGTGGCAGATATGCTGAGGCGCTCTCACAATCCCGTTGTACTTGCCGTGAATAAGGTCGACTCGTTCAAAAAATACGAGGCGGATGTCTATGAGTTTTACAATCTGGGACTCGGAGATCCGATACCGATATCTGCAAGTCAGAGGACAGGCGTGGGTGAGCTTCTGGATGAAGTGGTTAAGCTTCTGCCGGAGGCTTCTGCAGACGAGGAGGAGGACGAGAGACCTCGTATAGCTGTGATAGGAAGACCGAATGTAGGCAAGTCTTCTCTTATCAACAGATACATAGGCAAGGACAGGCTTATAGTCTCCGATATAGCAGGTACCACCAGGGATGCTGTAGACACGGTCGTAAAAAGGAACGGTAAGGAATATGTCTTTGTAGATACCGCGGGACTTCGGCGCAAGAGCAAGATCGCGAGCGAGCTTGAGGCATATATGATAGCCCGCACAGTATCAGCCGTGGAGAGAGCGGATATCGCGGTACTCGTGATAGACGCAAACGACGGAGTCGCAGAGCAGGACGCCAAGATAGCGGGCATAGCCCATGAGAGAGGCAAGGGCGTCATCATAGCCGTCAATAAATGGGATGCGGTGGAAAAGGATGACAAGACCATCTACAAGATGCGTGAGAAGGTCATGCAGACTCTTTCCTTCATGCCCTATGCCGAGATACTCTTCATATCCGCAAAGACGGGGCAGAGGATGGAGAAGCTCTTTGATTCCATCGATACCGTGATAGCAAACCAGAATCTGCGTATACAGACAGGTGTGCTCAATGAGATAATAAGCGAGGCGGTAACGATGCAGCAGCCGCCCTCGGACAAGGGCAGGAGACTCAGGGTACTCTATGGCACACAGGTGTCGGTGAAGCCGCCGACCATAGTGATATTTGTAAACAGCGTCAAGCTGATGCATTATTCATATACAAGGTACCTGGAAAACCGCATCAGGGATGCATTCGGTTTTCAGGGTACACCGATAAAATTCGTGATAAAGGAAAGGAAGACAGAGGAATGATAATGCGTATCGTATGTCTTGGGATAGGCTATCTTTGCGGACTGTTCCAGACAAGCTATATATACGGGAAGAGAAGAGGCATAGATATAAGGGAGCACGGTTCCGGAAACGCAGGCACGACCAACATGATGCGTACGATGGGTACAAAAGCCGGTCTTATCACGTTCCTCGGGGATGTACTGAAAACGATAGCGGCTGTTCTCATATGTCTGGCTATCTTTTATCGCCCGGACGTGAACCCGGAGATGCTGCAGCTGATCAAGATCTATGCGGGCACCGGAGCGATAATGGGACACAATTTCCCCTTCTATCTTAAGTTCAGGGGAGGAAAGGGCATAGCCTGCACGGCGGGGATGATAATCACGCTCGATCCCTACATGGTCGCCATAGGCCTTGTCGTATTTTTCGGGATATTCTTTGTGACACACTATGTGTCGCTGGGTTCCATACTGCTGTATATCTCGTTCCTCATAGAGACGATAATATGGGGAGCATTTCATCTGGGCTTCTTCAAAAATATCACGCCTCAGATAGCACTCGAATGTGACATAGTGGTGGGTCTGCTGTGTGCGATGGCACTTTTCAGACACAGGGAGAATATGGTACGGCTTGTAAAACATACCGAAAAAAAGACATATCTTTCCAAAAAGAACAAGGGATCAGATCCCAAAGGAGATGGTGAGAAATGAAGGATATAGCTGTAATAGGAGCCGGAAGCTGGGGAACTGCACTCGCAAAGCTTCTTGCCGATAACGGACATAAGGTTACTGTGTATTCTGCGATAAGCTCGGAGATAGACATGCTCACTGAATATCATGAGCAGAAGGAGAAACTGCCGGGCGTGATCCTGCCGGATGATATGTGCTTTACCTCTGATCTGCAGGAGGCCATGAAGGATAAGGAGATACTGGTACTTGCCGTGCCCTCGCCTTTTACGAGAGTTACTGCAAAGAATATGAGCAGCTATGCAAAGAAGGGACAGCTTATCGTATCGGTTGCCAAGGGTATCGAGGATGAGAGCTTCTGCACTCTTTCTCAGATAATAAAGGACGAAATAGAAGGCAGCAGGGTGGTAGTGCTTTGCGGCCCCACACATGCGGAGGAGGTAGGCAAAGGCGTACCTACCGCGATAGTGGCAGGCTCGGAAAACAACGAGGATGCCCTGCTTGTACAGGACATTTTCATGAACACCTACTTCAGGGTGTATACCTCTGATGATCCCTACGGCATGGAGCTGGGAGGCGCGCTGAAGAACGTGATAGCTCTCGCAGCCGGTATAGCTGACGGGCTCGGATACGGTGATAACACTAAGGCGGCGCTCATCACACGAGGCATACATGAGATAGCACGTCTGGGAGTTGCCTGCGGAGGAAAGCGCGAGACATTCGAAGGACTCACCGGCATAGGTGATCTGATCGTGACCTGTGCTTCGATGCACTCCAGGAACAGGAGAGCGGGCATACTCATCGGACAGGGCAAAAGTGCCGACGAGGCCATGGAGGAAGTGAAGCAGGTCGTGGAGGGTGTATATTCCGCCAAGGCTGCCATGCATCTGTCGGCAAAGCACGGCGTTGATATGCCCATAGTACAGGAAGTCAACAGGGTACTCTTTGAGAATAAAAAACCTGCGGACGCCCTTGTGGATCTGATGACAAGGGGCCGCAAGTCTGAAGTATAATATACGATTTTTTCTGGAGAAATCGGATGAAAGCCACTAATAGCGAGGCAAGCCAGTGTTTTCAAGGGATGGCGCATCTCACGTAATTTGTCATCACTTGTTATTATTTGCCGCAAAAGTGGCGGTTTTCGCCAAAAAGTGGCGAAAAAATGGCGGTAAGATATCAGAGCCTTGATGCATTTCTAAAAGATGGAATCTTTCATTTTTCCGTTTGACGATTCAAACATGGGAAGATGGGTTTTGCAGTTTGAAGAATATATTGCAAAAAAGGGTGTTTTAGATACAATATAAGTAGAAGTGTTATGGCTAGCTAAAGAAAGGAGGAACACCATGGCTACAAGTACATTTGAAAGAAAAATAGAAATAACCAGCCCGGATGCCCTCGAGAGGCTGGCAAAGATCATGACAGCGGAATCCCCAAAAAAACCGTTATCTGAACATCCATATGGAGCTGCTGAACGTGAGAGGAGTGAGGACTTATTAAAACTGTGGTCATCCCGCTCAAAGTAATGATAGAGAGTTTGGGGGACAACGCTCTGTCGGAGTTGTTGTCCTCTTTTTCTTGTGCGAAGGACTCGGATATAGAGTCTTTTCTGCATAATAAAGCTATAGAATTTGAAAACCTTTCGAAAGCCAGAACATATATTGTGTTTGATGCGGCAGATTTAGAAAATGGTAAGGATAATCCTATTATTTACGGCTATATATCTCTTGCGCTTAAGATTCTTACAGTACCGGCATCTGTTTCAAACAGATTAAGGAAGGAACTGGATGGTTATAATGCAAAGATACATGGTCAGCAGATAAGTGATTTTCCGTGCTACCTGATCGGACAGCTTTCAAAGAACTCGGCGGTTAGAGATAATCCCGTTACAGGCAGGGATCTATTAAATATAGCTTTTGATATTATTGCAGCTGCTGCGGAAGCAGTTGGAGGGCGATATATGATGATAGAATGCCGTAACGAGGAAAAACTATTGAAGTTCTACGAGGACAATTCGTTTGGAGAGATTGACAGGATCCCCGATGATGACATCCCAATGGTACAGATGATAAGGAAGATATAATATAGTGAATGCAGATCTCCCCGGATAACCTGGGGAGATCTTTTTTCCTGCTCTGCTTGTCTGTATCTTATCCGACAATGCCGTTGTCCTGTCAAGGGTGCCTTTGGCACCGCCTGCGGCGGCTGCGCCCTTGACAGGACAGGCATGTCGGATATCCTATGGTCAAGCAAAGCAGGATAGAGACTAAATCACGCCTGAGAAGGCCTATAACAGCCTTATTCAGCCTTTTGACTACGCGAGTCGATAAAACGTCCGTCAACGAGCTATATGGTCTATATCGTCCAAGGAGAACTCTTCAAACTCCATCTCAGCCCGGCTGACATCATTTCCTATGAACTTCCCCTCAGATTCCCGCACTTCCTGTACGAATATCGTCCTGCCGTCCTTAAGCATCAACTATTTCCCGGTTTTTATCTTCATGATAGATCCCTCAGATCAAGCAATCATATTCCGTGCCGTCCCATAAGACTTGAATAACAGTCTTATCACACAATATATGTTAATATCTTTCACCTGACACCCATAGGAGCAAATAGTAAAGGATTTCATTTGTGACTATAATGATACCGTATAGGGCACATTCGAACAACGTTCATCAATACTAAGAATACAAGAAAAAGGAGATGCACATATTACTGCACATCCTCTGTGTTTTAATCAAATCATGTATAGGTGATACTGTTTTGGGATGTTCCGATAAATCTAGGAGGCAAAATGAGACTTTGGCTGGATGATCTTCGCACAACGCCTACGGGATATGAGTCAGCTAGATCGGTTAATGAGGCTATCGCCATTATCACAAAAGCCGAGGAGAGCGGCCAGGAAATTGAAGTTATAGATCTTGATCATGATCTTGGAGATTATGCCGGAGATGGTGGAGATGCGATAAAACTCCTTGATTGGCTGGCTGAAAGAGAAACATTCTATCCGATCAAGATACATACTGCGAATCCTGTTGGGAGAGCCAACATGGAGCGGATGATCGAGCGATATTGGGTACAATGAGATGAATATATTCTGGAAGGGGCCTGCTTAATATGATAAACCTATCAAAATCCAAGTATTGCAATTTTTGGCAATGCCCCAAAATGGCATGGCTGAATAAGTATAAACCGGAAGTAAAGACTGAAGATCCGGGACTTCAGGCTGTATTTGACAGAGGTAACGAAGTCGGTGATCTTGCAATGGGGCTTTTTGGTGATTTCGTTGAGATTACGACGTACACAGATGAAAAGCTTGATATTGCTGCGATGATCAGGAAAACGCGGGAAGAATTCGATAAAGGCACTGAGATCATCTGCGAGGCTTCTTTTTCTTATGACGGACTGTATTGCGCAGTTGATATTCTTCGCAGGGAAGCCGACGGATACGCCATATATGAAGTGAAGTGTTCTTCTGCGGATGAAGAAGACTCAGATCTGAAAGAAATATATGTAGCTGATATCGCATACCAGAAGTATGTGTTGGAGCATTGCGGTATAAACGTAATCGGAACGAATCTGGTCACATTGAATCGTTCATATATCAGAGGAGATGAACTGGACATCAAGGAACTTTTCCTTGTGACAAATACTGATGAGGCAGTTTCTGTAGAAATACAGCGGGTTGAACCCAACCTCAAGCTTGCTGAAGAGATCCTGACCAGCAGAGAGGAGCCAGGCTACGATCTGGCGGAACGATGCCGTTATCCTTATAACTGTCAGTTTTGGGACTATTGTTCGAGAAACCTACCCGAGAAATCAGTGTTCAGTCTTTACAGGCTCCCATTTAAGAAGAAGATCAAGCTGTATAGAAATGGAGTGATAACTTACGAGGATTTGTTGATGTCCGGGGATATCACAAACAAGACGCAGATCCGCCAGATGGAATTTGCCTTACAGGATAAGGGGACATATGTCGATGCAGACAATATAAGAGATTTCCTTGACGGCCTGTCGTATCCCCTTTACTTCCTTGACTTTGAGACTATGCAGCCTGCAATCCCACCATTTAAGGGAACTAAGCCATATCAGCAGATACCATTCCAGTATTCGCTTCATTACATAGAAAATGAAGGTGGGGAACTCAGACATAAGGAATTTCTGGCGGTATCAGGGGAAGATCCCCGCAGGGATATAGCCGAAGCACTATGCCGTGATATTCCGATGAATGTATGCATCACAGC
>JAEEGL013213584.1_pt1 | contig 12781 bp, 13 predicted proteins | sample 9134231 | NCBI WGS metagenome assembly JAEEGL01 (sample SAMN16246548, study PRJNA631951) | gut metagenome | biome: gut microbiome; feature: rumen; material: fiber-attached | host: Bos | place: Iran: Karaj | collected 2018-10 | reverse complement strand
TCCGGCTCACCGGTCCTTTCCAAGGGCGTCGCCGGGAGCCATAAGATACAGGGCATCGGCGCGGGCTTTGTGCCCGACACGCTCAACACCGGCATTTACGACGAGGTGATAACCGTGGAAAACGACGAAGCCTTCTTCTGGGGAAGGGAGCTTGCGCAAAACGAAGGTATCCTCGCCGGCATAAGCTCGGGCGCGGCGCTCTGCGCCGGGATAAAGCTCGCGCAGCGCCCCGAAAACGCGGGCAAAACCGTCGTAGTCCTGCTTGCAGACACCGGGGAAAGGGATCTTTCCACGCCGCTGTTTTAGCGCGCCGCGCTCACTATCTTGCCTCCGGCAGTCCGCCGAGGCTCGTAAGCAGGCTGAGTATTCCCGCGAGCGCCGCGGTGCTGGCCACTGCGAGCCAGTCGACGCCGCTTAAAAGCGTTGAAGTGCCGATTGAAGCCGCGGCGGTCTGCGCCACAGTTCTGAGGGCGCGCAGTGCGGCAGCCTTGAGCCACTTTTTGTTCAGCATATCCACATCTCCTTTCCATGAGTTTTCCCTGCGGGGGCAAAGTCTCCGCAGGGAAAGCGAAGCACAGAGGAAGACTGACATTATATGACATTGAAAAAACGCGGAAGCGTCCGGCCGGATGCTTCCGCGTTTTGGTTTATTCGGTTATCGCGATCAGAATTCCGCGTTTCCTACCGTTCTCGGATAGGGGATAACGTCGCGGATATTGGATACGCCCGTGAGGTCCATGATTATGCGCTCGAAGCCGAGGCCGTAGCCTGCGTGCTTCGTGCCGCCGTACTTGCGGAGGTTAATGTACCACCAGTAGTCCTCCTCGCGCAGATGGCATTCCTTCATCCTGTCGAGCAGAACGTCGAGACGCTCCTCGCGCTGGCTGCCGCCGATAATTTCGCCCACGCCGGGGACGAGAAGGTCCATCGCCGCGACGGTCTTTCCGTCGTCGTTCAGGCGCATGTAGAAGGACTTTATCTCCTTCGGGTAATCCGTTACGAAAACGGGCTTCTTGTAAATCTGCTCGGTGAGATAGCGCTCATGCTCGGTCTGGAGGTCGCAGCCCCAGTCAACGGGGTACTTAAAGTCCGCACCGCTCTTTTTAAGGAGCTCTATCGCCTCGGTATACGTCACCTTCTGATAATCACTCTCGGCAAGTGCGGTGAGGCGCTCAAGCAGAGTTTTGTCCACAAAGCTGTTGAAGAATTCAAGCTCCTGTGTGCAGTTTTTAAGAACATAATTGATAACGTACTTTATCATGTCCCAGGCAAGCTGCATATCGTCGTTCAGGTCGGCAAAGGCAATCTCCGGCTCAATCATCCAGAACTCCGCAGCGTGGCGCGCGGTGTTGGAATTCTCCGCGCGGAAGGTGGGGCCGAAGGTGTAGACGTTGCCGAAGGCCATGGCGTAGGTCTCCGCCTCAAGCTGGCCGGAAACGGTGAGGTTCGTGCTCTTGCCGAAGAAATCCTGCGAAAAGTCTATGCTGCCGTCCTCGTTCTTGGGCGGGTTGGCAAGGTCCATCGTGGTAATCCTGAACATTTCGCCCGCGCCCTCGCAGTCGGACGCCGTGACGAGCGGGGTGTGGACGTAAACGAAGCCGCGCTCGTGGAAGAAGCTGTGGATAGCGTAAGCGACCTCGCTGCGGACGCGGAACACCGCGGAGAACAGGTTCGTCCTCGGGCGCAGATACGCCTGTTCGCGCAAAAACTCGACGGTGTGGCGCTTCTTCTGGAGCGGATAATCGGGCGTGCTGAGCCCCTCCACCTCAACAGAGGCCGCCTTGAGTTCAAAGGGCTGCTTCATGCCCGGGGTAAGCTCAAGAACACCCGTAACCACAACGGACGAGCCGATATTGAGCTTTGTTATTTCATCATAATTTGCGAGCTTTTCGCGCTCCATAACGACCTGAATGCCCTTGAAGCAGCTTCCGTCGTTAAGGTCTATAAAGCCAAAAGCCTTGCTGTCTCTGAGACTGCGTACCCAGCCGCCGACCACGACGGTCTTGCCGGAAAACTGCTCAGGCTGGGCAAATATTTCTCTCACTAATGTTCTTTTCATGCCAATGCCTCCTATTATTCAGCGCTATGCTCAATTTTATCAAAGAATTTATAAAAGTCAAAGAGATAATCGTAAGATTCGATGAGCTCGTCCCGTATGGCGGGGCTGTTGAGCGTTCTGTCGATTTTTCTCTGGCAGACGATGTCTATCGTTTTGCGGTTGTACCACTCGTCAAGCGGCGGGGCGGGATTGCCCTTTTTCTTGGCGTATTCCTCGCCGCGAAGGACAAAGCGCGACTGCGCCCTGAGGCTGTTTGCCAGCGCGACAAAGCTGCGCGGCCTTGCGTCCAGCGCCTTGCGGAAGCGCGCCATCATTGCGGCGGGCGCCGCGTAAACGCCGAGGCCGAAGGCGTAGCCCTCCGGGTTTATCTCGAACCACATAACCGGCGTCTGCGCCCAGTTTTCCGCCGCGCTGCGGAAGCTGAACCACAGATGATCCTTATAAGGTCCCCTGCCGAAAAGGCGGCGCGCATCGCGGTAAATGCGTGAAACGTGCAGGTTCAGCTCCGCCTTCGGGTGCTTTTCCATGAAGGCGTCGAAGCATTCGTTCGCCAGCTCCTTAAGCGGCGTCTGGACATAGTCAAGGTACTCCTGCTTGTGCTCGGTGAACCATTCCTTATCATTATTGAAGCGGATACCCCAGAGAAAATCCGTCGTTTTATCCGAAAACCCGCTGAACATGGCCATTACCCTCTTTCGGATATTTTGATGATGTTTTTCTTTTCGCCCGCGACGAGAAGATGCTCGTCGGCCGTAAAGGTGAAATCTCCGCTCGTTATCGGGACGAAGCGGCCCTTTTTCTTCGCGGCAATAATGTTGATGCCGTATTTCGCGCGGATGTTCAGGGCGATGACCGTCTTCCCGAGCCATGCAGTCGGCGTTTTTATTTCAAACACAGAATACTCCGGTGTGAGCTCAAAATATTCAAATATATTGCCCGCGTTGAATTTAACCGCCGTGCGCTTCGCCATATCGCGCTCGGGGAAAACTATCTCGTCCGCGCCGATTTTAATAAGGAGCTTCGCGTGGCGCTCGTTATCCGTCTTTGCGACGACGCGCTTTGCTCCGTTTTCCTTGAGAAGCGACGAAATCTCCAGCGCCGTCTGGAAATGCTGCCCCATGCAGACGAAGCAGCAATCAAAATTGCTCACGCCAATCTGCTTGAGAACGAGCTCGTCCGTGCAGTCGCCTATTTGCAGGCGGGTTATCGGCCATGATATGCCGTTGACTATTTTTTCGTCGGAATCGATCGCCATAACGTCGCAGCCAAGCTCCATGAAGCTTTTGGCAAGCTGCTGCCCGAAGCGCCCGAGCCCGATAACAAGCATATTTTTCAATTCGCAGCCTCCGTTTATCCAATGATTATTTTTTCAACAGGCAGCTGCAGCCTCGCGCCGCGTTTTTCCGCGACCGCCATGAGCGCCGAAACGCTGCCGAGCCTTCCTATATACATAAGGAGCATTATAACTATTCTCGAAACCGGCGCAAGCTCGCGCGTTATCCCCGTACTGACCCCGACGGTGCATACCGCAGAAAAGGTCTCGAAGAGGACGTCCTTCGCCGGAAGCGGCTGGGCAAGCAGGATTATAAGGCTTCCCGCAAGCGCCAGAATGAGCGTATAAACGCATATCGCGTAGGCTCGGCTCACCTGCTCGGCATCAAGCCTTCTGCCGAAGGCTTCCGCATCCTTCTTCCCGCTCACTACGGAAAGCGAGGAGAGCGCGACGGCGACGATGCTTGTCACCTTCACGCCGCCCGCCGTGGAGCCGACGCCGCCGCCGACGAACATGAGAAACAGCGAAACGAGCCAGCCGCCGCCAGACATATTGGTGAAATCCGCCGTGTTGAAGCCCGCCGTCCGGAAGGTGACGGACTGGAAAAACGAAGCAAGAACGCGCTCGCCAAGGCTCATTCCGGCAAAGGCCCCGTCAGCCTCAGAGAAGAAGAACACCACGGCCGGGGCAAGGACGAGCACCGCCGTCGCGAAAAGCATGATCTTCGTATGCAGCGAATAGCTCGAAAAGCGCAGCCCGTTTTCAATGAGGTCGCCCCATATGAAAAAGCCTATGCCACCGATCAAAATGAGCGCCATGATAACGGTGTTCACAAGCGCATCACCCGCAAAGGGCGTGAGCGAGGAATAAGCGCCGAAAACGCCCATGAGGTCGAAGCCCGCGTTGCAGAAGGCGGAAACGGCGTGGAACAGCGCGAACCATATTCCCCTGCCGAGGCCGAGCGCCGGGCAGAAGCGCAGCGAAAGCAAAGCCGCTCCCCCAAGCTCGAAAATCGCCGTCCCGATAAGGACGCGCTTCACAAGCAGCACTATGCCGCCGAGGTTTAATGAGCTCATCGCCTCCATGAGAAGCGAACGCTGCCGAAGGCCGATTTTTTTGCCCATAACGAGGAAAAAAAATATCGTCACGGACATGAAGCCGAGCCCGCCGATTTGTATAAGGACAAGCAGCACGGCCTGCCCGAAGCCGGAGAAGCGCGACCAAATATCTACGACCGTAAGCCCCGTAACGCAAACGGCAGAAACCGCCGTAAAAAGCGCGTCAAAAAACGAAAGTCCTTCTCCGTTTCTCCCCGCAAAGGGCAGGAGAAGCAGCAGCGCCCCGCAAAAAACGATCAGTGCAAAGCCGATGGCAATTATCTGTACAGGCCGCAAACGAACGCTCAGTTTTCGCACTCCTCCACCTCCCACGCAGCCGATTTAGGCAGCACCGCATAATTCCGACATATAGGACGCGCCGTCAGAATTCTCATCAGCTCATCAGATTGTTCAAAAAACGCAGGCAATACTTTGTGTATTGCCGAGTATTTTGGGACAATATGACGGAATATTCCGCAAGCAGAATATTCATCGGGAATTGTGTGGCATTGCCTTAGGTACTCTTATCTCAAAATTATACTTCTTTATCGGCTTTTAGTCAACAAATAAGTCTTGACATTTGCCTGACATTTGCCTGATAAATGAACCGATAAACGATGCAAGACCTCCGCAAAAGAGGAAACGGACGCCCCGAAGGACGCCCGTTTTCCCTTTGCAGTAAAAGTGGTTAAAGAAGGAGACTATCTTGGAAAAATCTGAGATTTGTTATGGCACGCGCCGGACATGGCACAGCTTGCACAGCCGCAGCCGCAGCTTGACTTGCCCTTCTTCCTGTCCTTGACGAGGCGCAGAGAGACCGCCACGATCGCTGCTATAAGAACTGCCGAAACGATTATCGTTCCGAGGTTTTCCGCTATCCATGCTATCATGACGCTGCTCCTTTCAGGCAACCTTGACGGTCTTTGTAAGTCTTGTGGCTTCCTTATAGGGGCGGAAGAGCATATAGATCATATAAGCGAGAACGGCGACGGCGAAGATAAGGCCGACGACCTGAACATCGCCCGTGAAGAGCCCGCCGAACTGCCTTATCATAAGCGCTACGGCGTAAGCGAAAACGCACTGGTAGCCGATGGCGAACCACGTCCATTTGGCGCTGTTCATCTCGCGCTTTATCGCGCCGATGGCTGCAAAGCAGGGGGCGCAGAGAAGGTTGAACACAAGGAAGGAATAGGCGGTGATGCCGGTGAAGCTTGCCGCGAGAGTATCATATACGTTGCCGGACGCGCCGTAAAGAATTCCCATCGTACCGACGATGTTTTCCTTGGCGACAAGACCCGTAATGGAAGCGACGGTGGCCTCCCATGTGCCCCAGCCGAGCGGAGCGAATATCCAGGAGATGGCCTTGCCTATCGCCGCGAGAATCGAAAGGTCAAGCTCTTCCTCACTGAGCATCCGGAAGCCGTCCTCCGTAAAGCCGAAGAAGGAAGTAAACCACACTACGATAGTGGACAGAAGGATTATCGTTCCGGCCTTCTTTATGAAGCTCCAGCCGCGCTCCCACATGGAGCGGAGCACGTTTTTGAGCGTGGGAAGATGGTAAGCGGGCAGCTCCATGACGAAGGGCGCCGGGTCGCCGGAGAACATCTTTGTTTTCTTGAGGATTATGCCGGACACGATTATTGCGGCCATGCCGATGAAGTACGCGCTCGTGGCAACCCATGCGCTGCCGCCGAAGATAGCGCCCGCGACCATGGCGATGAACGGAACCTTCGCACCGCATGGGATGAAGGTGGTCGTCATGATGGTCATGCGGCGGTCACGCTCGTTTTCGATGGTGCGCGAGGCCATGATGCCGGGGATGCCGCAGCCCGTACCGATGAGCATGGGGATGAAGGACTTGCCGGAGAGGCCGAACTTGCGGAACACGCGGTCAAGGACGAAGGCGATACGCGCCATGTAGCCGCAGGCTTCGAGGAATGCGAGCATGAGGAACAGCACGAGCATCTGCGGCACGAAGCCGAGCACCGCGCCGACACCGGCTACGATGCCGTCAAGTATAACGCCGCGAACGACGGCTCCCGCGCCCTCCTCAGAGACGTTCAGCGCGTTGAGAAGGTCTTCTATAAGCACCGGTACGCCGGGTACCCATACGCCGTAATCGGCGGGGTCTGGCTCATCGCCGAGCTCGTTCAGCGTGGCGAGAGCGTCCTCATAATCGGCGAGCGTCGCCGTGGCGACCTCGACGGCGAGGGTTTCCTCGTCCGGAATCTCGTATTCAAAGCTTACGGTGGGTTCTGCGCCGTTTTCTTCAACGTAAGCGTCGTAGCCGTCTACGATGAGCGAGGCTTCGCCGTAAGCTTCGCTCACTTCCTCATAGTCGCCGGAGCCTATGCCGAAAAGGTGCCAGCCATCGCCGAAAAGACCGTCGTTAGCCCAGTCTGTCGCAGGTGCTCCGACGCCGACCATGGCCACCCAGTATACGATGAACATTACGGCGGCAAAAATCGGAAGGCCGAGCCAGCGGTTCGTGACTATTTTGTCTATCTTGTCGGAGGAGGACAGTGCCCCTTTGTTCTTTTTCTTATAGCAGGAATTTATCACCGAGGCGATGTATATGTAGCGCTCATTCGTTATGATAGATTCCGCGTCGTCGTCCATCTCCTTTTCGGCGGCCTTGATGTCGCCCTCTATGTGTGCCATCGTTTCGGCGGAAATGCTCATCTGCTCCATGACCTTTTCGTCGCGCTCAAAAATCTTTATCGCGAAATAACGCTGCTGCTCCTCCGGGAGGTTGTGAACTGCCGCTTCCTCAATATGAGCCAGAGCATGCTCGACGCAGCCGGAAAAGCTGTGCTGCGGGATGGTTTTGGCGTTTTGCGCCGCGTCTATGGCGGCCTCCGCCGCTTCCATTACTCCGCTGCCCTTGAGGGCGGAGATCTCAACGACCTTGCAGCCGAGCTGACGCGCGAGCTCCTTGGTGTTGATGCTGTCGCCGTTTTTCTTAACGACGTCCATCATGTTTATCGCTATAACGACGGGGATGCCGAGCTCGGTGAGCTGAGTCGTGAGATAAAGGTTGCGTTCGAGGTTCGTTCCGTCGATTATATTCAAAATGGCGTCCGGGCGCTCGTTTATGAGGTAATTTCTCGCGACGACCTCCTCCAGCGTATAGGGCGAAAGTGAATAGACGCCCGGGAGGTCGGTTATCGTGACGCCCTCGTGCTTTTTGAGCTTGCCCTCCTTCTTCTCGACCGTGACGCCCGGCCAGTTGCCGACGAACTGGTTTGCGCCGGTGAGCGCGTTGAAGAGCGTCGTTTTGCCGGAGTTCGGGTTTCCTGCCAATGCTATTTTTATGTTCATGATTACACTACTCCTTTTCAAGGTTAGACAGCGCTAACCGCACCGCATAATTTTACTGGACCTCTACCATTTCGGCGTCTGCCTTTCGCAGAGACAGTTCGTAGCCGCGCACGGTGAGCTCGATAGGATCGCCCAGCGGCGCAACCTTGCGGACGGAAACATCGACCCCCTTCGTGATGCCCATGTCCATAATGCGGCGTTTGACGGCGCCCTCGCCGTGAAGCTTCACGACCCTGGCGCTCTCGCCGACCTTGAGTTCCTTGAGTGATTTCATTCTTTTCCATTCCTTTCCTTTACTGCTTTTACCTTCGATTAGCGTAGGGCTCAAATCATTATTTTTCTCGCCATTTCCTCGCTTATCGCAACGCGGGATTCCTTGATGTTTACTATAACGTTGCCGCCGAGAGAAGTGACGACGGTAACGCCCCCGCCGACGACGAAACCGAGACTTTCCAAATGCTTTTTAATCTCCGGACTGCCGCCGATCTTCATGATGGTGTTTTCTGTGCCGATATCCGCAAGAGCTAAGGGCATCATATTTCTCACCTCGTATTGCTGTAATTCCATTTAAGCTGTTTTTGAGTTAGATTTATCTAACTTCTGAGGCTATTATAGTTATACTCAGCTAACTTGTCAAGACTTTTTTAAACTTTTCGCCGCGGGAGAGTTTTGCGGGATAAATATGCTCCGTGAAATTACGGCATAATATTTTCAAAAGAAATAAAATCCTTAGCCGCAAGAATGGCAATCGCCATGAACACAGGCTGTATGGCAAATGTGTTTGCCCCGAACGGAAGCGCCGAAGCGTGAGCCGTTCGCCTGAAAAACGCAAAACGCAGCAATAATGCGGCATCGTAACCATTTATTGACTGAATATATCTCCTTGACCCGGAAAAAATACGCATGGATACCCCAAAACCAAAAAATGAAGCTCCGCTTAAACGAAACGGCGGCAAAACGCTGCCGCAGGCGCTTAAACAGAGCTTCCCGAACAAGGAGATTAAAAAAATGGCTAAATCCTCTATTATGAACCCCAATGCACGCGACGCTATGGACAGATTCAAGATGCAGGCCGCCAGCGACGTCGGCGTAAACCTCAAGCAGGGCTACAACGGCGACATCACCTCCAAGCAGGCCGGCTCTATCGGCGGACAGATGGTCAAGAAGATGATCGAGTCCTACGAGAACGGCATCCAGTAACAGATTGCCATTAGCTTCGGACAGCTAAAAATCGCGGCTCCGGTCATTATCTGATCGGAGCCGCGAACTATAATGCCGCTATTACGAACTATACGCCGCTATTATTTCATGCCGGCTTATACTGCGCCGCGCCATTATTCCGCGGCGTCGGGAGCAAGGTCTATTACGACTATTTCGGAATTGCTGCCAACGCGCAGGGGCGGGCCCCAATAGCCCACGCCGGAGCTTACGAAAACGGTGGGGCTGTCGGCGTTTCTTTGATAACGCCCGTAATCATGCTCATACATTGCCTTCGTTATGAGGCTGCCGGGGAAAATCTGCCCCTTGTGAGTATGCCCGCAGAGAAGATAAGACACGCCCGCGCCGTATTCGCCCAAACGCGCGGGGTTATGATCAAGAACTATCACGGGCAGCCCGTCCGGGTTATCAATTTCTATGTCCGCAAAGGCGCCGCGCCTCGTGCCGCCCGACGCCGTGACGGGCGAACCGTCCGCCCTGCCGACGACTATGCACTTCCCGCCGACGAGCTCGCTTTCCTCGGAAAGAAGCCTTATGCCGGACGCGCGAAGAAGCTCAAGCATATCCTCGAAGCCGTCGCCGCAATCGTGGTTGCCGAGGCAGGCGTATACGCCGTGCGACGCATTGAGGCGGCTGAACTGTTCGCGGACAAAGTCCGGGTCCTTTATCGCGCTGAAATCGTTATTGAAAATATCGCCCGCGATACATATTATATCCGCGTTTTCGGCGTTAACGCTGTCCACTATTTTGGGCAGCCTGCTTTCTATGCCTATCGCGCCGATATGAATATCCGATATAAGTGCAACTCTCAGCGGCTCGGAGAGGCTTTCCTCCCGCGCTTCATAACGTGTAACCTTTATGTTCGCCGCGTTTATTGCTCCGCAGACGACGACTATTGCCGTCAGGACGATTATCGCGACGCCGGAGAAGGAAGCGTACTGCTTCGTGGGAAGCGACAAAAGCTTCATCACGAGGTAAATTATGTCCGCCGCAATCGTAAAGAGAAAGAGATACACGAAAACGCCCATCCAATACGATCCGGCGTCGTAGATAATATTCTGAAACGTGTATTTTCTCTTTAAAAACGAAAGAGGAACCGTAATTGCCGCAATCGAATAAATAATTATAAACACGATTGGGTGAAAATTATGGCAAATCAGCTTGAGAGACTTAAAAATGCGGCTTGCAGGGTATAGGTTTATGCCGCCGTAAAGAAGAACAAACACGCCTAAAAAGAAGATTTTTCCCATGGGTTTATCACCTGTCGAAATTACCGGCCCACCCCCGCGCGCCGCGTAAACCGGGCGTAAGCGCCGAAAAAAGCCGAATATTCAATAATTGAGAAACATTATATAATAAGCTCGGCTCTATATCAACAGCAAAAATATGTATTTTTGCAGACTTTTGATTTTGCGGTTATATATTATTCGGATATATATTATTCCGCTTAGATGATTGCATTTTCCCGGAATTGTATGCTATAATTATACAAAATCACAAAAATCAACGGAGGCACAAGATGATTTTTTATTTTTCCGCTACCGGCAACTCCCAATACGCGGCTGAAAAGATTGCCGCGGCTGTCGGCTCACGCCTCATTTCAATAGGCGTCGCGTTGAGAGACGGGAAATTTGATTACGACATAAGCGGCGAAGATTACCTCGGCTTCGTCCTCCCCACCTTCGCCGATACGCTGCCCGGCCCCGCCGCGCGCTTCATCGAAAAGCTGGAGCTTAAAGGTCTCGGGAACCAATACGTCTTCGGCGTTTTCACCTGCGGCGCTTCCACCGGCGAGGAGGGCGCCGCGCTCGCCCATGCGCTCTCGCAGAAGCAAATCGCCTATAATGGATCCTTCGACGTGGTAATGCCGGATAACTTCATCCTTTGGTCGAGCATTCCGAGCGAGGAACGCATAAACTCCCGGCTGGACGCGGCGGACAGGAGCATTGACGCGGCGATAAGCGCCATCTCCGCCCGTCAGAATGGGAAAATGCCCACGCGCGGCGTTTCGCGCCCCTTCATGCCGATGGACAGAATAAGCACCGCCGCCGGAACGTCGAAATTTTACGCGACGGATAAATGCATTTCCTGCGGACTCTGCGAAAAGCTCTGCCCCATGGCCTGCATTAAAATAGAAGAAGTTAAGCCCGAGTGGGAGGGTGAATGCTCCATGTGCCTTGCCTGCCTGCACAGATGCCCCAAAGAGGCGATAGAGTACGATAACCAGACCCTCGGCAAGAAGCGCTACCGTAACCCGCGCTGCGAGCTGCAGCTTATCAATAATTATTGAGGCGATGAAAACGACCTCAAAACGAAAGGAATGATTTTTATGCAGGAGGTTCTGAAATACCTCAAGGAAAACCCGACCTATTATCTCGCGACGGTGGACGGCGACCAGCCCCACGTCCGCCCCTTCGGAACGATTTCCGAGTTCGAGGGCAAGCTTTACATCCAGACGGGCCACGTTAAGCCCGTTTACGCGCAGATGGAGAAGAACCCGAAGATCGAGATCTGCACCATGGGCAAGGACGGCACCTGGCTCCGCCTTACGGCTACTGCCGTGCGTGACGACCGTATCGAGGCCCGCCAGCACATGCTGGACGAGTATCCCTCCCTCCAGGGCATGTATAAGGCTGACGACGGCAACTGCGAGGTTCTTTACCTCAAGGACGCGACGGCGACCTTCTCCTCCTTTACCGCAGAGCCCCGCGTTATAAAGTTCTGAGCGGATAAATTAACGCAGAATACTTAAAAGCTCCCGTTTCCACAAATGAAACGGGAGCTTAAGCTTGTCGGCAGATACTTTGTCGACAAGCCGACGAGCTGAGATATTACGTCGCGTTTTTATCTATGTACATCGCGCGGTCTGCCGCCGCGATGAGGTCCTGCGAGGAAAGCATACCCTGCGGGTCGTACCTCGCCCAGCCGATGCTCAGCGAGAGCGGGGACGGGAAATCTCCGGCGTCGGAAGCGTCCTTCACGCAGGCTTTTATGTATTCCGCGATTTTTGTAAGCGTTTCATCGTGCTCGCGCCGGCAAATGAGGACGAATTCATCCCCGCCGTAGCGCGCGAGAAAATCCGAGCGATGGCCTTGTGAACAGGCTTTTGCCAACAGCTCGCCCATTTTGGAAAGGACGATGTCGCCGGCGGTGTGGCCGTATTTATCGTTTATGAGCTTAAAATCGTCAACATCCATCAGCATGAGGCAGAGGTGCTCCGGGTGAGGCGAGCTGAGGCTTGCGCCCAAATAATAATCGAATCGTCCGCGGTTATTGAGACCCGTCAACGGGTCGAGCATGGTGTGTCGGTTCTGAATGGCGGAATAGACGATGAGCAGGGACAGCGCCGTCCCCATCCAGACGATATTGAGCCCGTAGAAAAAGCTTTGCAGAATGCCGGTCACCGTTATTATCGCGATAAAAGTGAACATCGCACAGTCGCCTCTGGTGATCGCTGAAACGATATGGCGCCTGCGCAGCAGCAAAACCGCGGAATAAAGAACGAAAATGCCGACGAGAGCGGGGTTCAGTGCAAAGAATTCGCCCCTATGGTAGCCGCCCGCACTATCAAAATAAAATATGCAGTTTTGGAATATTGATATTATGGCGGTGGCTGTGATAGCCACGAGCGGGATAGAAAGCGGGTACATGCGTCTGCGCATGTTATCAATGTCCGCATAAACGCGGAAATCGACGTAGAGAGCCCATAGAAACACGAACGAGCCGGAAGATATATAATACAGCGCGTAAACGATTTTGTTCGCGTATAGACTGCCGAAGAGGATTCTTCCGTCGCAGTACCAGCAGAGAATG
>JAEEGL013039937.1_pt1 | contig 12781 bp, 14 predicted proteins | sample 9134231 | NCBI WGS metagenome assembly JAEEGL01 (sample SAMN16246548, study PRJNA631951) | gut metagenome | biome: gut microbiome; feature: rumen; material: fiber-attached | host: Bos | place: Iran: Karaj | collected 2018-10 | reverse complement strand
TGCCTACCACTCTATTGGATTCTTTCAATATGATTCCCCAATCAAAATCAGGAGAAGGTTTTCTTTTTACCCAAGGGCGGGCATCAATAAACAGAAGTTCAGGATTTTTCTCATTCTTACTTGCTTTTCTACCCCAATATGTATAGATTTCATCTCTCCCAAGCCACTCTCTTAAATCAGGAACATCATTTTCGTTGAGCACACGAATAATCACTCTGTCCGTTTCAAGAATTGGTTTATCTATTGCATAATCTTTTAACATAGTATCCTCCTTCTAATTCCTTAATTCCATTTATGCTATTTTCCTACAATTATGGCGCAGCTGATGGATTTTCTTGATTAAAAGAGCTATTGCCAGAATCGGGAGCAGAAACATAAAGACAAACAATATTACTGCTGAGCCAATTGGAGTTTTGTATAGTGCCTGGATGATATATCCGCTGATAAGATTGAAACAACCATGAAGAATCATGCAAGGCCAAAGCTTTCCAGTTTTTAACCTGATATGCCCCCATACAAGCGCTATAATGAAAGTTCCTACCATCTGAGGAATTCCCTGCGATATTACATGCGGGATAGCAAAAAGAACTGCTGAAATAATTATGGCTTTGCCCTCTCCGAGAACCAAAAACCTGTCAAGAATCAGTTTTCGGAAAAGAACTTCTTCCATGATCGGATTGAACAAAAGAAGTAACACTGCATAGAAAAGCCAGTTCTTTCCAAAAAGTGAAGCCACCATAGTATTGGTGACTGTACCGCCCATCAAATCTATCAGAATGTTTACGATTGCTATAACCGGTATTGAAATTCCCGTTTGAACTATCAGGCCCTTTATAAGTAACCAGACCGTTACATTCTGTCCGGCCTTAGGCTGCATCTTTTCCATCTTTCCTGCAATCAGGTAAAATCCCGCAAGTCCTATCGTGTATGGAAATATCATTTTACTTACTATCAGCCTGATATTGTCTGAAACACCAGCAAATATCATAGGTTCAAGCCATCTGGAAAAAATCATGATAGACATAAACCAAACTGCCAATCCTAAAGTAAGTCTTAATACTACTGTAATACTATTCTTCTTCATCCCACTTTTGCTCCTTTCGAAATTCCAAAAGAGCATCGTTCATGCGGTCTGTCTTAGCCTTCATTCTGAAATAGCCTATTATCTGAAATACTGTATAGCATAAAAGGAAAATACCCGTGTAGAGGGGGAGCTTTGAAAAATCTGGCATTCCGTCCCCTTCACCTCTTGAAATATCCATAACAAATATCAGAAAAGCCAACAAAAACAAAGGCAAAAATATTAGATTCTTAACAATAAAAGGTTTCCCTATGGCCCATTTATTTGTATCTGCCAGCATTCTGAAAAAGAAAATAATACCAAGCACAAAGAACACAAGCCAGAGTTTTATAAGCACGATTGGTCCAATCGACGTGCCTTCATACGCAAATATTATACCAATGAACAATGCAGTTAAGGAAAAACATATAGCAGCTCTTGAAACACTTTTTTTAACGGCGATCTTAAATTTTTCTCTATCAATAAGATTTTTTTCCATGATCAATTGTTCCCCTTCATTCCAATACCATGTTTAAAGTCTTCCACGTAGTTTCTTGAGACAATAACCCATTCGCCGCTTGAAAGCTTTAGTTTCAGACGTCTTCCACTGTCCGGAGATATTTCCCTGACAGCCCTGATATTGACAATTACTGATTTTGAAATACGTACAAAATGATCATTTACTACCATGTCTTCAATGTCATACATGGTCTTTCTGACCCTGTAGATTTCAGAGCCAGTATAGGCGTAAACATTTCTGTCAACTGATTCGAAATACAGAACTTTTGTGAGATACACCGGTGTTTTATCTCCACTGTCTTTTTCTCCCATGATGACATTTGCAGCGGAATTAATAGCATATATGAGATTCTCTACTTCTTTATCTTTCTCATTACATCTTATTTCCACTTCTGTTTCTGCCAGGTTTTGGTTTTCCCGTACAAATAGTTTCAAGTATCTGCCTCCATGTATCCTTTATACATTTTGATTCTGCATTTTCCAAAGCTTTTTGAATAACAAGGCCATTTGCATGCATAAAATGCCACAGCCGTCATCAGCTGTGAGCCATTTCCTCTCCTGTTGTTCTCCCTAATGGCGCACAAATCCGCATTATCTAATCGATACAGTCCATTCGTCTCCCGAAACCAGATACTGAAACTCTGTCAGTTCCGGCGAATTCATCACTTCTAAGAGCTCGTTTAAATCATCAACGGTCTTCAACGTCGAAAGGTCATCGTACCTTACCCACTCCACTTGGCCTTCCTCGGAGGAAGTGAGATCACCTTCCCACTTTGTAACCTTAAACAACAGAACAACATATCTTCCGTTCTCAATTGGAAACTGTTTTACCCCAACTAATCTTGGATCAAGAATTGTCAGACCGGTTTCTTCTCTCATCTCGCGGACCACCGCATCAACAAAAGATTCTCCAGGTTCTACATGACCGCCTGGTAAAGTGTATCCCTGCCAATCTTTCTTTAATCTATTTTGAAGCAGTATCCTATCGCCATCTTGTATCAGGCACAATACTGTCAGTTCAACGTTCTCTGTTCTTCCCATAAATTAGATTCCTACACTTTTTCTTTTTATCTCATGCAGTTCCTCAATACTGAATTCTATTGGCGCCGCATTATCAACCGCGATAGTATGCGATTGTTCAAATGGTATATCATTATGAATAGCGATCAATGTCATAATGACAGCGCCATGCGAGATTATCAGCAGATTCTTATCGGAAGAAGTATCATTTTTCTCAAAGATATAATCCAGAGCCTTGAACAATCTTTCCAGAACCATCTGATATGACTCACCTTCAGGGCTTCTGTTATAGCGCTTGTACGAATTCCATCTCTCCAGTTCCTCGGGGTATAAAGAGTGTATCTCGTCCCATGTATGCCCTTCAAATAACCCAAGGTTCATTTCCTCCAAACCTTTTACAATTTCACATCCCGTATGAAATTGCTCATCTATTATCTGTGCGGTTTGTTTGGCTCTTAACTGATAACTTGTATAGATTTTCTCAAAGTTAATACTGTTATCCTTAAGGAACTCACATAATTTCTGAGCCTGAAGAATACCATTTTCATTAAGCGGAATATCCGTTGTTCCCTGTACTTTTCCTAATATATTCCAATCAGTTTGTCCATGTCTGGCAAAATATACTTTCACTATCCATGATTCCTCCGGTATTTTGATATATTGAAACAACCTAAGGGACGGGGTTTGTGGCTCATCTATAAAATCATGAACCTGTAACCCCGTCCCTATAGTCCATTTTTTGAACCTGTAACCCCGTCCCTATGGCTCACTTTGCTGTAAATACAAGCGCAGAAGCATCAATATCCGATACCTTTGAAAAGCCTGTGCAGCTCATAATGAATCGCAGTTCATTTCCTACACCGGTAAGGAACTGCTTAACTCCTTCTGCACCATCTTTTTCAAGGGAAGGCATCATTGATCTTCCTACAGCTGCTGCATTAGCTCCAAGCGCCAAGGCCTTATATACATCTGCGCCGCTGGCAATGCCGCAGTCTACAATAATATCAACATTTTTGCCTGCAAGTGCTTCCTTTATCTTTGGAAGCACCATCATTGGCGGAACTGCATAAGGAAGTCTTCCATGATGATGACTTACAATGATTGCTTTGGCACCAATCTCAGCACATTTTAGTGCATCACTTACGCTTAAAACACCCTTTACAACAAATGGAAGCTTTGTGGATTCCACATAGGACTGCAGCATTTCCATGGTCTGAGGCGCCATTTCTTCGCCTACAACCACGTCATAGCCTTTTTCGCCAAATATATGATCAATATCCATTCCGATACCAAAAGCTCCTACATCCTCCGCAAAAGTGAACTGATCTCTCACCTTTCCATTGTCTGCATAGGGCTTAACGATACGGACAGTCTTTGCCCCAGTATCTGCGATGTGTTTGAACATCTCATTTTCCATCATACCGCAGAAATTCAGAATATTGCAATCTCTTGCAGCCATGGAATACTCTTCAAGGCCAGTGTATTCTCTTCCGTTGTAATGCCCCAGATGAGAAAAAGCCGGAGTCATTACAGGCATATCAAAGGTTTCGCCGAGAAAAGTGGTTTTCAAGTCAGCTTTAACCGAGTCTATAAGCCTCTCCTCGATAAGTATGGAATCCATGTACTTTTCAGTTATTTCATTTGCATCAGCAACTCTTGTATAAGCCATTTAATTCCTCCTTAAGATATCCCATGTACTTTATGTATTCTTCGTCAGTATTTAAGTGCTCCAAAATTACCGGCATATCCGGATCAATTTCATCAATCTTTTTGGCGTAATATCTAAGAGGAAACTCTCCATCTCCAGGACCACATTCCTCAAGCCTAAGTGTATATCGCTCGCCCAGATGAACATCCTTGATGTGACAGCTCTTTATCCTGCTTCCCAGAGCATCGAAACACTCGTCTACAAATTCCTCTGCATTAAAATACCTTTCAGCGGAACTTATCATATTTATGATGTCCATGTGCACAGCGAATTTGTCACGGTCCACAAGATCAATAAGTTTAAGGTAATCCTTAGGGCCTGTCGGAATCATCCACGGCATCGGCTCAAGGGTAAAAAAGCTGTTCACAGGATTAGCTCTGTCGATGATCTCCTGCACCATGGATACAGTTTTTTTCCATGCTTCATCAGAAAAGTTTTCCCTATATCCCCCATCCCATACGGGGCCAAAGGCTCCGGCCACATTCACGGCGCACCTTGCATGAAGGAAATCTGCAAGCCTTAACTGTTCGACGCAGTAGTCCATATTTGCTTTTCTTTCATCAGGATCAGATGAAAGAGCATTTCGCCATATACCCACCTCTGCGATTGAAAGCCCTGCCTTATCCGCAGCTTCCTTATAGGCAATGATCTTTTCTTCAGGCTCACTACTCTGAACTGGGAAAACAACAGTTGTACATCCAAGTTTTCGCTGGTTTGCTGCCCATTCTTCCGGTGATGAGTGCGTTAAAGGAGAAGAAGTTCCTAGTCTCATATTTCCTCCAATCTAATTGTTATCAACATACAATTATCATGATAATTATAATATAAGACCATTACGAACACTACTAATATCGCGCACTGACTCACTCAATATTCTTCAGCGCCACATCCAGTGGAATTCGTTTTATTCTCCTAAAATCAAGCACCGACACAAATGCATATCCTATCAGCATATAAACTACTGACATGACCATTGAGAATCTGCTCATATAGAATGCGAAATATCCATCCATCTGCATCAGAAATGCATGGAAGACCCAGACCATAAGCCTGTAGCCAATGACGAAACTGATAACTGAGAATAGCACCACCACTATAGCTGTAGGAACAATATAAAGAGCTCCGATCTCGCCATTTTTAAATCCCAGGATCTTTACCATAGAGATTGAGTTCTCATTTTTCTCAATGATGATCTTTGCTAAAAGATATATCAACGAAGCGGAAAGAACTATCAGCGCATATTTGAACACATCCATGAATTTACCCATAGAATGCATAAGCTGATTGGTCACCCTTGTGATGGCCTCTGAGGTAATAACAGTGGCGATGTTCTGCACATCTATATCCGTGATCTCATTTCTTGAAAAATACCCAGAGAACTCCGAAGCCTTCTTTCCAAAGGTCTGGTTAAAATCTTCAGCGCTTAAAAAGATAGCGATTCCGCCCTCGTAATCAGTGATTCCTATGACATTGAATGTATAAGATTTGTTCTCATACTCAGCATTCAAAGTGATAACATCTCCGGCAGCAATTCCGAACTTCTTGGCAAAGGCGCTTGAAATGTATACTCCGTCTGCTGTGTCTTTTTCCAGAGTCACATAGGAACTGTCCTTAGCAACTCCATATACAGTGACGCTTTCATCGCCGCCACTTCCCATTCCAGAACGAATGCTGCTCTTTTTCTTAGGATACAAAAGAGCTGTTGTACTAAAGCGTTCCGCTGTTTCTTCCGCTGTTTCAATCACATTTCCATCTTCATCCTGATAATCCATCAGCATGTACTGATACTCAGCAAACATCATATTTGATGCTTCCTTAGCGTAATGATTTAAGGAATCCGGAAGTCCAAAAGCAAAGCACAGCATCAGCTCAATTAGTATTACTCCAAAGATCAGAACCAGATAATTAGGCATATTCTGGAAAAGAATTCTCAGTCTGAATCTTCTTAGGAAAGACCACCTTGGTAGCCTCATAGCCTTAGTCCTTCTGGTCTTTACAAGGTCATGCCTAAGGAAACGAAGTGGACTAAGCTGGAGCTTTTTTACTATGACAAAAAGATTTATAAAGAACATCAAAAGAAGCGGAATTACTGTAGTCTTTATAAGTGCAGCATTACTCCATATCGCATGACATGTGGGCAGGCTGTAGCTGTTGTAATACAGATAAACTGCTAGATTGTTAAACACTGTATATCCAAGGACATTTCCAATAATTGCGCCAAGCAGCGTAACTATAACCGGCATGGTCATATAGTGAACCACCATCTCAAACCTGCTATACCCCGAAGCGCGGAGTGTCCCTATAACAGAAGCTTCCTTGTCGATGGTGTTGCTGATTATAATTGCAAAAATAAAGGCAATAACGCCGATAAGGATGTAGCACAAAATACTGGTTCCGGCGGAGTCTCCCTCTATATCAGAGATTGCAAAGTTGCTAGCCTGACGAAGGTATTCAGGAAGATAATCCTCTATCTCGTTGTCATGTACAAGAGTCTGAGTTATGAGGGACTTAAGGAAGTTCTCAGAATAATCCGCTTTTTCAACCTTAGTCTCAGGGGCATCGACATACTTATATGCGTAGCTGTAGTGAACTCTGGAACTCAGCCCGCTAAAAGCCTGTGGCGTTACCATGCCCACATCAAAGCCAAAGGCGTCAAACATCAGATCCGTGTTGGAAGCATGGAGAGTCAGATAGTTCACATAGGAGATAAGTCCCACAACCTCGAACTCCCTGCCGCCTACTGTGATAGTATCGCCAAGCTTAATTCCAACGTTATCGGCATGCATCCTGTCGATGGCAATCTCATTGTCTTTTTCTGGGGCTCTGCCCTCGTTAAAAGAGGCCTTGTCAATCTCAGAGTCGTTCTTATAGATTCTGACTGTAGCATCATTAGTGCCATCGTTGTTATAGTCTTCGTCTTCTTCTCTGTAGAAGTGCTCGTAGATTCTCACTGGAGCTGGAGTGATTTCGTCGTTCAGGTTATATCTGTCCGCCACTTCATCCCACTCTTCATCGACTTTCCTGATGGCTTCCTCGTGGGCCTCATTGTAGGCGTCCTCAACAGCCTTCTTGTAGTCCTCGGACTCTTTTGCCTTTTCTAATGCTTCGTCAAAAGAATCTTCTATGGCCTCTGTTACCTGTTCATTGAGCTTTTCATCGATGGCCTTCGCAACTTCCTCGTCTGCTTCCTTAATGCCTTTGTCGATATAGTATGCCCTGACATCAGCTTTTTCTCCGGAGCTTATGTCATCAAGAAGCTCCTGTGATGCCTTTTTTGTCAGCTCGAAACTGCCATCCTCAAGATTCAAGGTCTCTCTTCCGTCGTAGACTGCAGCCAGCATACTGTCGTGCCCCACATACATTCCGGAGATAACTCCGATCATGATGACCATAAAAAGAATGATGACCAAATATTTATGCCAATCAGATCTAAGTTCTCTGGGAATTCTTTTGATAAGAGGATTTCTCATTTCTTTTTCCTCCTTACCACTCAAGATCTATGGCAGACATCTTGTTTTCATTTATGTCGTTGTGGCGCACAACTCCGTCTCTTAGCTTGATGACGTGATCTGCCATGTTCTTGATTGCTTCATTGTGAGTAACCATGATCACGGTACTTCCATACTTTTTGTTGCAGTCCTCAATGAGAGCCAGTATCTCTTTTGACGTCTTGTAATCCAAGGCTCCTGTGGGCTCGTCACACATAAGAATATCCGGATTCTTGACTACAGCTCGACCTATGGATACTCTCTGCTGCTGTCCTCCGGATAACTGATTGGGATATTTATACTTGTGATCCTGGAGTCCGAGAGTTGTCAGTACTTCTTCTACGTCCAGGGGATTGTCGGAAAGATATGCTCCTACCTCGATATTTTCTTTAACGTTGAGGTTTGGAATAAGGTTGTACATCTGGAACACATAACCAAGGTGCTTACGTCTGTACAGAGTAAGCTCTTTCTCGTTCATCTCTTCAAGCTTGTCGCCATTGATGCTTACATAGCCTTCATCTGGCGTATCAATGCCCCCTATGATATTAAGTAGCGTAGATTTTCCGGAACCGGAAGGACCAAGGAGAACACAGAACTCTCCTTTTTTAACAGTGAAATTCATACCTCTAAGAACATCTTGCCTGGCTTCACCGCTGCCAAAGCTCTTTTTCAGATCTTTAATCTCTAGAAATTCTTTCATAACTGCTCCCCTCTGTGCAGAACTGTGTTAATGGTTGATTTAATATTACTGGTCATCAACATTATAATACATACACGATTCTGCAAATTAGTATTGTCTATTTTCCGCATCCCTCATTTTGTGAGGTTACCTATTGCTAACACGATTATATTACGATATAATTTCGTTAGCAATAGCTAACCGCAATCAATAACACTACACAAAGGAAAAAGATCATGAGTAATGAATACGTTATTTCAATGTTAAAAGATAACGGATTTAGAATTACTAAACAGAGAAAGTTGATAATAGATATTATCCTAAACAACGATGGTGCATCCTGTAAGGAAATCTATCATAAGGTTGTATCCAGGGACAGTACCGTTGGTACTGCCACTGTATACAGAATGATAAGACTGCTTGAAGATTTGGGAATCTTGAAGCATATCGATATGATTGCACTTCAGAAAAGTTGATGGGCAGCTCATTATCTCTTTAGACTAATCTTATACCTCTCCAGATCTACCTGATCGTATTCAAAAAACACCGTCTCTATCAGCTCGCCGCCGTTAGCAAGAATGGTTTTCCTGCTGGCTGGATTTGTAGTATTGCAGCTCACATTGATTTCTTCAAATCCAAAGGACTTCAGAAAATCCAGAGCTTTTACCAACATCCTTTTTGCGTAGCCATGCCCTCTTTCAGATGGTCTTACAGAATAGCCAACGTGGCCTGTGAAATCCTTCATTCTCTGTGTAAGAACATTGTGAACCTGCATACAGCCCACCATTTTCATATCAGATTTCCTGACCACTAAAATGACATTTCCCCAGGCACCATGCTCATCAGCAATTCGGCTTGGATTAGCCCATCCAATGCAGTAGTCCACATATTCCTTGGGATCAGGCATCCTCTCCATGGAGAAGCATCCATCAAAGGTTGAATGCGCATCCACCATCTCTTGTCTGTAGGCAGTAATCTCTTTTGCAAAATTCATGGTTGGCTCGATATATAGAAGCTCCTCTTCTTCAAAAGAGTCATTTCCTGCCACATATTCCAAAGAAAACTTCTCGCATATTACTTTTGAGTCCTCAGTAAACTTGAGACCTTCATCCAAAGCTTCCTTCTCAAAGAACTCTTTATGAACTTCTCTCCAATAGTTTAACGAGCAGTCGCCTTCGCCCTCTGAATAGGCATGAAATGGCGGAACCTCTTTGAACGGCCTAATATAAACGTCATAGTTTCTGATAACACACAAGGCTTCGTCATTGCTATTTAATATGATGCTGTAATCACCAACTTTAGGTATTTCATCAAGAGCATCTTCCGATTCATAAGCATCATAAAGGCTTGCTGTTCCAAACTTTTTCCCCTCCAGAACAAGCCATGCCAACTCATCCGATGTGTCTCCTTCTCCACCGAAAGCCCATGCTTCGTACGGTGTATCAATATCTATCCCCTTTTTAGAGCAAAATTCTGTCCATAACTGTTCTGCCTTCATGTCTTTTTACTCCTTCAAGCTCTCTACATGTCAAAAGTCATATCTCTTCACTTCGCAATTTTTGATTCCAAGGCTTGAGAATTCTTCGTTATTCATTTCCCTGAAATAAGACTCAACAATTCTTACAATACCATTATGGGCAACCAGAATACATTTCTTATCTCCAGCCTTAATGTCATCCAGAAGATTATAGATTCTCTGTGCCATCTGAAGCATGGATTCTCCGGTGCCGAACCTACTCGCCATATCTTTCTTGGCCTCATGAAACTCAGCACCATCTCTGGGCGTAGACTCATATCGTCCAAAATTCTGCTCAATAAGCCTTTGTTCCACTTTCATAGGAATGCCAGTAACCTCGGAAATATGCCTGGCAGTCTCTTTGGCCCTTACCAGCGGTGATGTAAGTATAATATCAGCTTCAATTCCCATCTCTAAGATCTTTTTGCCGGTCTCAATAGCCTGTTCATGCCCAAGAGGCGTCAATTCAATGTCTGTGGCACCACATATCTTGTTTTCAACATTCCATACTGTCTGCCCATGTCTCACAAAATAGAAATACTCGCTCATTCAGACCTCCTGATCTCATACGAATATTAGAATACAAGTGGAAACTGGTATGTATCCCCTGCACTTACGATTGAATCGCCATTTACCTCTGTCACTTCAAAGGTAGCTCCATCCCATCCATAATGAATAGTGCCCTTTACAACATCGTCATAGGAAACGAATGTAAGTGTTCCATCACCGGCTTCTTCAGCGGAGCCCTCAAGTTCTCCAATTCTGTACAATGAAACCTTTGCATTGTAGCCGGATTCCCAGCCTTCTGTAACTGAAAGTGAACTATATATGCTATCTGTTCCCTCATTATCAATGTAAGAGCCTGCGATAGCCTTCTTAGGCATGGTAAAAGAGCTACCATTTGCAGCAGCGATCTCTTTTGCCAGGAAATAACATCTTGCCTTTGTACTCTCCTCCATGAAGCCGTTATAAAGAACCGGATAGATACTGCCACCTTCGTCCTGAGGTCCAAGGGCTTCTAAAGCTGCATCTTCCTTCATGGCATTCCAGTTTCTCTGATCCGCAAGAACTCTCTCTTTGGTCTGAGCATCTACCGTATTAGAAAATCTGTCCCAAAGGTTATTAAGCTCAAGATCCCATACCTGATAATAGTAAAATGAAGCTACGTTCATCTCCGCCTGGCTCTGATCATCACTTCTACGAGAAGTAATATGATCCTGAATCTCGCTCATTTTCTGGAATTCGTCTTCAAAAGAGCTAGCGCTTGCCACTGCTCTTTCAACTGCAACTTTAGTTTCTTCTGTATAATCCTTAGAATAATCAAGTTCTGTGGTCTCATCGCAGATGCTTACGCGGCCATCATCAGCTGATGCTGTAGTCTCAGTATTCTGGCTTTCTGCGTTTTGACTATTTTCTGCTGAAGTGTTTCCCTCAGTATTTTTGTCTTCGGAACTACCGATTTCTGTCTGTGGCTCAAAAATAGAATTTGTAGCCTCTTCTGAATCCTTTCCTGCACAGCCGGCTAAAGTAATAGTGGCTGTAGCAATCATCATTGCTAGATAGATCTTTCTTTTCATAATATTCTCCTCCTAAAAATACCCTATATATAAAAATGTACCAGGAACCCCGTCCCTATGGCTCATTTTTTGGACCAGGAACCCCGTCCCCTAGGCTCATATACTTAGCGAACTCCTTGGCCAGATCAATATCGTAGATTACCTCTGCTCCATCCGTATACTCATGTAAAGCATCTGAAATAAGAGAATGATATCTTTCAGGAAGTTTATTAAGCCCCCATTCGCCGCCTTCTCTTTTAGATAAGATAAGCTTGTCCCTGTAGAACGCAGCAACTCTGGTCATGTTCAGTACAAGATACATCGTATTATCTGCGATATCATCAGGTGCCTCGGCAATATCATCCCATATAGAATCCATATAATCCTGAGCAGGTACCTGGCCGAAGACTTCCTCTATGGGCTTGCCGTATAGGCATTTTCCTCTATTCACAATGATAGTGAAATGAGCCGCCAAGTCTTTGTCGGTTCCATTCATTTTCTGAATGTAGTCCTCAGGATTACTATTATACCACCCCAAATGCATCATAGAAAAATGAAGCTCAAAGGGTGTTGGATAAACAAAGGGTTTACATACATCCTTGGTGACAATACTCATCTCAATGCCTTTGGCTGGCCCCCGCGCATTTAGCTCCACGACCATATCCATGAATGCGCGCTTTGAGGCATCAGTCATCTTCTCATTCACCACCACTAAGAAATCCAGATCACTTTTTTCAGGATTAAAGCACCCCATGGCAGCTGATCCATGAAGGTAGACGCCAGTCAGATTATCTTTAAGAATCTCTTTTGACCTACTGGTAAACTCACTAATCATTCCTATCACTACTCCCCAACAATAGTCTATTCATTACACCAAGTTCATAAGTATCAGCGCCAAGCCAGAAATAACAAGAAGGATGATAACCAAGCGTTTAATGACTTTTTCATCCAATATTTTTCCGCTTGCCTTCCCTAAATAGAGGCCAATGAGCACAAATGGCATCATGACAAGTGCCTGTTTTACGCTGGCAAAAGATATTATTCCAAGGGTAGAATAAAGAATTATCCTGAATGTATTCTCGACAATAAACACAGCACTGATGTTAGCTTTAAACTCGTCACTGGTTTGTGTAACTCTGCTAACGTATGCTGCAAGAAGCGCTCCTACGCCAAATAGGCCGCATAGAACACCAGATAATATTCCTATAAGCCCAAGGATGAGCCTTGACTCTTTT
>JAEEGL012948500.1_pt1 | contig 12781 bp, 11 predicted proteins | sample 9134231 | NCBI WGS metagenome assembly JAEEGL01 (sample SAMN16246548, study PRJNA631951) | gut metagenome | biome: gut microbiome; feature: rumen; material: fiber-attached | host: Bos | place: Iran: Karaj | collected 2018-10 | reverse complement strand
TTGATGGGGTGTGAGAGCGGGAGGTTCCAGACCGGGAAGGTCTCGAACTTGGCGTAGCCGGCCTTGATCCCGCGCTTGTTCTCCTGGTAGAGCTGGCTCAGGCAGACGGCCATCTTGCCGCTGCCGGGGCCGGGTGCCGTCACGACGACCAGGGGCTTGGTCGTCTGCACGTAGTCGTTCTTGCCGAATCCCTCGTCGGAGTCGATCAGGGCCACGTTGTTGGGGTATCCTTCGATCGTGTGGTGGTAGTAGACCGTGATGCCCATCTTTTCCAGGCGCTTGCGGTAGGCCTCGGCGCTGGATTGGCCGTTGAAGTGGGTGATCACGACGCTGTTGACGCTCAGTCCGCGCTCCAGGAACTCGTCGCGCAGGCGCAGCACGTCCATGTCGTAGGTGATGCCCAGGTCGTTGCGGATCTTGTTCTTCTCGATGTCGACGGCGCTGATTACGATGACGATCTCGGCGTCGTCCTTGAGCTGCATCAGCATCTTGAGCTTGCTGTCCGGCTCGAATCCGGGCAGCACGCGGCTGGCGTGGTAGTCGTCGAAAAGCTTGCCGCCGAACTCCATATATAGTTTGTCGCCGAACTTGGCGATACGCTCCTTGATGTGTTCAGACTGGATCTTGAGGTATTTGGCGTTGTCGAACCCGTATTGCATAAAGAGAAACAGATTTTTGAATACGGGTTACAAAAATACGGCATTTGCCCGAAATGTGCAACACGCGGCCGAAGATTTCCGCACGCTTGTCCGACACTGTTTCACGCATATGGTTTTCTGCTTGGTGAATCGCTGAATAATGATTAAGTTTACTGAAAAATCGCACTTTATGAAACGGATCCTTGCCCTTTGCATCCTTGTTTGTATCGCCTCCGGGCTCCGGGCCCAGAGCATAATCACCACGGAGACCGTCCCCAGCGCTGCCCTGGGACGTGACGTCAGCGTGAATGTCTATGTTCCGGCCGGTTTCGACGGCTCCGAAGCCCGCTACCCGGTCCTGTACCTGCTGCACGGCCTGTACGGCACCCACGTGGACTGGGCGGAGTCCGGCGGGCTCAAGACCGTCCTGGACGAGCTCGTCGGGACGGGGGAGGCCGCCCGGATGGTCGTCGTGATGCCCTGCGCTGGCGGTCCGGACGCCCGCGCCATCCAGAACGGCTATTTCAATGTCACCGGCAATGCCTACGAGGATTTCTTCTTCCAGGAACTGATCCCCGCGATGGAGGCGAAGTTCCGCTGCGGCGGCGCCAAGGGCCGGCGCGCCATCGCCGGCCTGTCGATGGGCGGCGGCGGGAGCACCGTCTATGCCCAGCGGCACCCGGATATGTTCTCCAGCTGCTATGCGATGAGCGCCTGGCTGGACAATCCGATGCAGGAGTCCACGGATCCCAAGGTCACCGCCGACAAGATGTACATCACGATGAAGTCCGTGCGGGACCATTCCGCCCTGGACTATGTGGACAAGGCCGATGCCGCCACGGCCGAGGCCCTGCGCAGCGTCAAGTGGTTCATCGATTGCGGCGACGACGACCCGCTGCTGCAGCTCTCCACCGAGCTCTACGCCAAGATGCGCCAGAAGCGCATCCCCGCCGAGCTCCGGGTGCGCAACGGCGCCCACAACTGGGAGTACTGGCACACCGCCCTGCGGCTCTCCCTGCCCTTCGCGACCCGCAATTTCGAGCGGTAAGGGCGCTCGCTGCGTGGCTGCCTAGATCCCGGAGTTGGAATCCGCGTATCGCTTGATCTCCGCTTCTTTGCGCTTGACCTGGATCTGGGCGGCCAGCAGCAGGGCCTTGAGGTTCTCCAGCGAGGATTCCGCCTCCTTGTAGTCGGCTTCAAGCTGCGCCAGGGTTTCCCGCGCGTCGGCGAGTTTCTCCTGTGCCTTGGCGAGCGCTTCGGCCTTCCTCTCGGTCGCGCCGCCTTTTGCGAGTGCTTTGTCGTAGTCGGCCTGTTTGCTGGCGACCGCTTTCCGGGCATCTTCGACCTTTCCGGCCTGTTTCTGCTTATCGGCGGGGTAGTTGGTGATGGTCTTGCTGGCGTTCTTCAGGTCTTTGTCGGCCTTCTTCTGCTGCTCCTTGAAGTAGGCGAGTTCGGTGCCGCGGAACCAGTCCCGGTAGCGCACCCAGGCGTGCAGCCAGACCTTGGCGATGCTCTCCACGGCATCGCCGAGGATGACCTTGCTGTATTCGAAGAAATGCTCCCGGAACGCGGCGGATTCCATATAGAGGTTCTTGGAGATCTCGGACGGGACGTGGTCGGCCGGGACCAGGCGGTAGGACATCAGGTAAGAATACTGCGTGATGCCGCTCATGTAGTCCCAGGTGTTGCCGCATCCGGAGCCCCAGCTCCAGACGAACTCCCGCTTCTCGAGTTCCTCCTCGACATATTGCATCAGCTCGCTCATCTCCGGCTGCTTGAGCGGGTAGCCTTCCGGATCGTAGAAGAAGCGCTCGTTGTCGTCGTCGATAAAATACGAAGCGCGGACCTGCTGGTCCCACACATCCTCGATGAAAGCGTGCACTTCATTGTCGTTGTAGAACGACCGTGCGTCGCAGTGCAGGGGCATATGTCCGTCCGCGATGTAGTGCGACAGGATGAAGAAGCGCATCGCGATGTGGTTGTTGGAGGGGATGATGGGGGAGCCCTCGTTCTCCATCGTCAGGATCTTGAACGAGTCGATCAGGCTCTCCGTGAAGGACTCGCAGCGGTCGCAGAGGTTGTGGCGCTTGTTGAGCAGGAAGGGCTTGCCGTACATGTCGGACCTCAACCCGTATTGGTAGAGCTGCAGGGTCGGCGGCATCACGCGGAAGGATGCGGTCGCGCCTTCCGGAGCACTCGTGTCCGGTTCATACTTGACGATGTGGCTCGGGGTCATGTCCTTGAAGACGGAGTCGGGATACCAGGCTCCGGAGAGTACGAAGTCCCGGTAGTTCTTGAACCACGTGATGAGGGCCTTGGCGTCATCCGACTGACGGGCCGGGATCTTGGCCTTCTCGATACGTTTCATGGCCATCATGGCCAGCCAGGCGTGGGTGTATTTTTTCATATATGCTAATATACTCTTTTTTCTTGAGTCTTTATTGGATATTCCCCGGAAAATAGACTATATTTACCACAAATAAAACCAGTTAGTAGTATGATTAGGACCAAATTCTCTGTGATTGCTGCAGTCTTTGTCGCAGTTCTCAGTTTCCAGGGCGCATTTGCGCAGGTTTCCGAATCCCCCGAGCTTGCTTCCCGTATCAAGGATGAGGGTTTGAACAATTCTCAGATCGAGCAGATTTCTCAGTATATGACGGACCTGCTCGGCTCCCGCCTGACCGCCTCGCAGCAGAAGCGCCGCGCGGAGGGCCTGGTCATCTCCAAGCTCCGCGAGTTCGGCCTGTCCAACCCGCGTGCCGAGTTCGCTTATGAGTTCACCCGTGGCGGCTGGGATGTCGTCAAGACCTACGCCGCGATGACCGCCCCGTATTATTGCGCATTCTCCGTGAACCCCAAGGCCTGGACGGGCAGCACCCCCGGGCTCGTGAAGGGGGAGTGCGTGGTCTTCGACGTCCAGTCCAAGGAAGACCTGGAGAAGTACCGCGGCAAGCTCGCCGGCAAGATTCTGCTGATGCCCTCCACGCAGAACTATACCATCAACTTCAACCCGCTGGCTACGCGCTACTCCGAGGAGCAGTTGAAGGCCCTTACGCAGGACAATCGTGCGGCCTCGTCGGTGTCTCCGGCTGGTCCTCCCGCCGGGGCACGTGCCCGCCAGAGTATCGACTACGAGGCCTATATGGAGCTCCAGCGGCAGACTGCGGCCTTCCTGGCCAACGAGAAGCCCCTCTGCGTCGTCACGGGCCGCGGTACCTTCAACGTCCCCAGCGGCACGGGCGCATCCTATAAGGTCGGCGACCCTGAGCCGACTCCCGAGATCCTGATGCCCATCGAGGACCACGGCCGTATGGTCCGCCTGATCCAGAATGGCGAGAAGGTCGAGATGGAACTCGAACTGATCAACATATTCACCAATGACCAGGAGGTCCACAATGTCTACGCGGAGATCCCCGGCACGGATCCCAAGCTCAAGGACCAGATCGTGCTGATCGGCGGCCACCTCGACTCCTGGCACGGCGGCACGGGCGCTGCCGACAACGCCTCCGGCTGCATCGTGATGATGGAGGCGATGCGCATCATCAAGGCCCTGGGCATCCAGCCCAAGCGCACGATCCGTATCGCGCTCTGGGGCGGCGAGGAGCAGGGTCTCTACGGCTCCCGCGGCTACCTCGAGCAGTACCTCTACAAGGACCAGAAGAAGCTTCCCGGCTACGACAAGTTCGCCCTGTACCTCAATATGGACAACGGCTCCGGCCGCTTCCGCGGCATCTACCTGGAGCGCAACGACGTGGCCTTCCCGTTCTTTGAGGCCTGGATGAAGTACATCGAGCCCCTCGGCTTCAACTATCTCTCACCCCGCACCACCGGCTCGACCGACCACGTGACCTTCAACCGCGCCGGCCTGCCCGCATACCAGTTCATTCAGGATGTGCTGGAGTACAACCGTACCTACCACACCATCATGGACACCTATGAGCGTCTGTCCCTGGGCGACCTGACCCTGGATGCGACCATCGTGGCCTGGCTGGCAGTCTGCGCCGCCAACGATCCCGGCAAGATCCCTTCCCGCGAGATGCCGGCGACGCCCGCTCGGTTCTAAACCATACACGCTGATTTGCAGAAGCCCCTGGAAGCGGTCCGCTTCCGGGGGCTTCTGCATACCGCTGCCTCTCAGATCCGGATCCGGGAGAACGGCTTGACGCGTGCCAGCAGCACGGAGGCGACGAAGACCAGGACTCCGGCCAGCAGGGTCATCTCCGGGGTGAAACGGATGTCCATGACCTGGTGCATCAGGGCGAAGATGATCCAGATGACGAAGAACCACTGCAGCAGGTAGATGCGCAGCACGTCGGAGGCGCAGCGCGTGATCTGCGCCGTCAGGCGCCGGGGCGCTCTGCGCAGCAGGAAATGGGAGATGCCGGCGACGGACAGAAAGGCGGCGATGCAAATGAAGGCGTCTCCGGTGCGGATGTGGTAGAAGTGCATCACGGACGAGTCGTCGAACATCCCGATTCCGCGCGGAACGGCGTACAAGGTATATCCCAGATAGATGGCAGTGCCCGCGAGGGCCAGCGGCAGCCATAGCCGGTCCGTGTCGGTGTAGCGGCGCAGCATCCGCCCCATCCCGTAGCCGGCCACCACGAAGATGAACCAGTTGAGCAGCGGGAAATAGCTCTCCACGTCCTCGCCGTTGATGCCGGCGAAGAGCCCCAGGATGGCATCGGACCACATCCGCCCTGTGGAGACCATGTGGATGGCCGAGCCGCCCAGTGACATCGCCAGGGCCGTGAGCAGGATGGACCAGTAGGGGAGGCGCAGCAAGAGCAGGGAGCCGAGCAAGATGGACGACAAGCCGGCGAATTGCAGGATGTCGATGATCACCGTCTCGTCCAGCGCCCAGCCATACAGGTAGCCCTTGCCGGTCGCTACTCCCGCCAGCAGCACGCCCAGCGCGCGGAACAGATTGAGCACATAGGCGGCCAGGAACAGCCTCAGCCCCCGCCTGCACATGGTGGCAGGCTCCCCCCTGTGGTGCCAATAGGCGTATCCAATGCCCATGCACAGCATGAAGACCGGCGCTGCGAACTGGTGCGCACCGATGAAGGTGACCAGCCAGGGCAGCCCCTTCGAAATGCTGGCGCCATTATATTCAAAGGGGTGGCTCAGGACCATGAAGAAGAGCGCAAGGACCTTCGCCAGGTCCAAATTGACCTGACGCCCGGTGTTGACTTCTGCTTTACCGATGAGCCTCAAGGGGACGAGGGCTTATTCTCCGGCCAGGATGGCCTGGACGTTGCGGATGGAAGTGCGGCTGTCCTCCAGCATCTGGCGGGAGCCGTACTGCTCGACGGTGAGCCAGCCTTTATAGCCGCTTTCTTTGAGCGTGCGGATGATCGTTTTCATCTGGATGCAGCCCGTGCCGACCGGCTTGCAGGTCATGTCGGTCGGGGAGGTCCGGTCTTTGAGGTGGACGTGTTTGACCCGGTCCAGGAAATGCTTGAGAGAACCCACGGGGTCGTCTCCGGCAAAGAGGAAATTGCCGGAATCGTAGGCCAGGCCGAGGTCCCTGGACACGGCGAACAGCGAATCCAGCAGGGCCTTGTCGTAGCTCAGGGAGCGGCGGTTGTCGTAGTCCTCGACCATGATGTCAAAGCCCTCGGCGGTCACGCGTGCGGCGAAATCGGCGATGCGGCTCCTGGCGGCATCGCGGTCCGCTTTGGAGAATCCCTGGCCGGGCATCAGGCCCGTGACCAGCAGCAGGCGCTCGAAGCCCTGCTCCTTCAGGAAGGCCAGCGTCTTGTCTTCGAGCTCCTTCTGGTCTCCCCTGGAGTAGTTGATGTCCGTGATGGCGCAGGCGTGGGCAAAGCCCAGGCTGTCCAGCGTCTTGATCTCTCCGGGCTTCTGGAAGACCCGGATGTCGGCGCCGGTGTATCCGGCCTCTTTAAGGAGGGTCGCCGCCTCCGCGAAGGAGATGCCCTCCTGCTGGGCGATGGTCTCTATGTGGTCGCAGAAGATGGAGATCTTGGGCGTCTCCGCCGCGGGTTTGCAGGACACGGCGCCAAGGCAGAGCACCGCCAGGGCGGCCAGGAAAACGGTCTTTCTCATATCTTTTCGCAATTGGTTTGTCGCGTCCTGCTAAGTTACTCTTTTTTATTGCTATATTAGCGCAAACAGAAGAAATAAGACCAATTATTTTACGATGAGACACAAAATCCTCTTCTCCGTCCTGGCCCTCGCCCTGATGGCCGGCTGCTCCGGCAGCAAGGATGCCCCCCAGTTCCGGATCGGACTCCAGTTGTACAGTGTCCGCCAGGACCTCCAGCGCGATTTCCGCGGGACGCTGCAGAAGGTCCGTGACCTGGGCTACGAAGGCGTCGAGTTCTATAACGAATTCGCCGGGTATACGCCGGAGCAGGTGCGCGCACTCTGCGATTCCCTGGGGTTGACCATCTTCTCCAACCACGTGCCGGTCCGCCTGCTGATGACGGACCCGGACCGCGTGATTGCGGAGAGCCGCATCCTGGGGATGCAATACATCACGATCCCTTCGATTCCAACCCGGCCTGCCGCCGATCCGGAGGGCTTCAAACAGACCGTCGCCGCGATCGGCGAGATCGGCAGGAAGGTGCGTGAGGCGGGCTTTGAACTGCTCTACCACAACCACGATTTCGAGTTCGCCCTCCTGCCGGACGGCACGGTCGGCCACGACTATATGTTCGCGACCACGGACCCTGCCGACGTCGGGGTCGAGCTGGATGTGTGCTGGGCGGATTATGCTGGGGCGAATGTCCCGGAACTGGTCCGCAAGTATGCCGGCCGCCTGCCCGTGCTCCATATGAAGGACTACTACCAGGCCGGCAAGTCGGATGCGGACCCGTATGCGCTCGTCGGTGAGCAGGGCGGATCCGGCGGCGGACGCCGCGGTTTCGAGTACCGCCCGCTCGGCAAGGGCGTGGTGGACCTGCCCGCCGTCATCGAGGCTGCACGCCAGACCGGCGTCACCTGGCTCTGCGTGGAGCAGGACGACCCTTCGGCCGGCGCCGCCGACCGTTTCGAGGGCCCGGGCATCAGCGCCCGCTACCTTAAAGAGAACCTTTGAGGGGGATGCAGCAATGAATGAACCGGTCATCAACGAACACAACAAGCAGGAGTATCCGCCGATGCACACGGCGGAGCACATCCTGAATGCGACGATGGTCAGGATGTTCGGCTGCCCGCGCTCCCGCAATGCCCACATCGAGCGCAAGAAATCCAAGTGCGACTATGAGCTCGCGCAGGCTCCTTCCGCGGAGCAGGTCGCACAGATCGAGGCGACGGTCAACGAAGTCATCGCCCGGCACCTTCCGGTCACCGTCGCGTACGTCCCGCACGCGGAGGCCGAAGGGCTCGTGGACCTGAGCAAACTCCCTGAAGGAGTGTCCGACACTCTGCGCATCGTCCGCGTGGGAGACTATGATGTCTGTGCCTGTGCGGGCGCCCACGTGGAGAACACCTCGGAGATCGGTACGTTCAAGATCCTCAGCCACGACTTCGAGGACGGTCGCTGGCGTGTCAGATGGAAAGTGATTTGAGATGGTGACCCTGGACCGCGACGGCTTGATCGCCGCCATCGAATGCAAGGACCCCGCCTTCAACGAGGCGCTGCGGCAGGAGGCTTTCCGCATGAAGCTCGCCCATATCGGCACGGACGTGTATCTGCGCGGCCTGATCGAGATTTCGAACATCTGCCGCAAGAACTGCCTGTACTGCGGCATCCGGCGGGACAATGCCTCCTGTACGCGCTACGAGCTCTCCGACGCAGAGGTCCTTGCTGCTGCAGCGAGCGCCGCCCGGCAGCGTTTCGGGTCGGTGGTGATCCAGGGCGGCGAGCGCACCGATGCGGCTTTCGTCCGCAAGATCACGCGCCTGGTCAAGGCCATCAAGCAGATAGAGACGGATTCCGAAGGCGGACGGCCCCTGGGCATCACCCTGTCCCTGGGCGAGCAGCCGCGCGAGGTCTATGAGGAGTGGTTCGAAGCGGGCGCGCACCGCTATCTGCTCCGCATCGAGACGAGCAATCCGGACCTGTACCACAGGATTCATCCGCAAGACACCCAGCATAGCTTCGAACGCCGGATGGAGGCCCTCCGGGACCTGAAAGCCATTGGTTACCAAGCTGGTACCGGCGCGATGATCGGCCTGCCTTACCAGACGGCGGCCGACCTGGCCGACGACCTGCTCTTCTACAAACGCTTTGATGCCCCGATGATCGGGATGGGCCCCTACAATCCCAATGACGAGACGCCGCTGACCCTCAGCGGTGCGCCGTATCCCAGCGACGCCGAGCGCCTGGAGCTCGGCCTGAAGATGATCGCGCTGCTGCGGCTCCTGATGCCGGACATCAACATCGCCTCTGCCACGGCGCTGGAGGTCCTGAGTCCTCGCGGGCGCGAGCTCGGCATCCTCTCCGGGGCCAATGTCTTCATGCCCAACGTGACCCCGGATGAGCAGATGGTCAAGTACAACCTCTACGACCGCAAGACCCTGCTCCGAGACCGCCCGCACCCCGGCGAATCCCTCTTTGCCGACTCGCTGGGAGAGAGTCTCCGGAATGGCAGGATCACCATCGGCTTCGGCAGGTGGGGCGATTCCAAGCATTTCACTGCCAGTAAACCATGATTCCAATGTCTGAACTATGAAGAAGATGAAATCTTTTTCCGGCCGTCTGACCCGGAGCGTCGTGCTCACGGTGTTGGCCGTGATGACCTTTATCTCGATGCTCGTTTTCCTGGTCACCGCCGCCGGATTGCTGCTTTTTACCCGGGCGCACGTATTCGACCTTCTGGACAAGACCCAGGGGAACATGGCCTCGACGATGAGCCGGGTGGAAGTCTCCGCAGACAATATCATCGATGAGTTATCCTGGCATCTTGACACGCCCGACCTGGTCATTTCGACGATCCAATACGAGCTGAAGACCAACCTCCACCTCTATGGCTGTGCAATGGGATTCGTGCCGGATTATTACCGCAAACAGGGCCGTTGGTTCGAGCCCTACGCCCTGAACGGGCCGGACGGGATCACCGTCAGGAACATCGGCTCCCAGACCCATGACTACTTCAGCGCCGAATGGTACACGATGGGCCTGGAGTCTCCCGAAGGGGTCTGGTCCAATCCTTACATTGACGACGTCGGAGCCGGTACGGTCCTCTGTACCTATTCCCGCCAGGTGACTGACCCCAAGGGCAAGGTGGCCGGTGTTTTCGGCGCGGATCTGAGCCTCAACGCGTTGTCCGAATTCGTGTCCGAGAGCATTCGGAAAGAGAACGAATCTCCGATCCAGGGTATTACGCCTGACAGAGGAAAAGCCATGATCTACGGTTTCATCATCGGGCGTGACGGAGACTATATCGTGCATCCCGATGCGGAGCGTGTCCTCAAGACCAATTTCTATGACTTTGCATCCGGCGAAGATGTGGTCGAATACAAGGCCTTGGGAGATGCGATGCGGGCAGGGGAGTCGGGAGAGATGTCCGTCGAGATCGACGGCGTCAAATCCCACGTGTATTATGCCCCGCTCCTCAATTCCGGCTGGTCGATGGGTATCGTCGTCCCGACGAAGCGGCTGCTGTTCCCTGGTTTGCTGTTCGGGTCCATTATCATCTTCCTGATCCTCCTGGGCCTGGTGATCGTCTTCGTCGTCTGCTACCTTTCCATCCGGCATGCGACCAAGCCGCTCATCCGCCTGGCCGATTCTGCCAAGGAAGTGGCATTGGGAAACTTTGACACGGAACTCCCTACGATCCGGAGGAATGACGAGATCCGCCTCCTCCGCGACTCCTTCGACAATATGCAGAAATCTCTCAAGGAATATATTGCGGAGTTGACGGAGACGACGATGCAGAAGGCTTCGATGGAGAGAGAGCTGGACGTGGCACGCAAGATCCAGATGTCGATGCTGCCCGTGACTTGGCCCGCTTTCCCGGAGAGAGACGACATAGACATCTACGCCAGCGTCGCCCCGGCCAAGGCGGTTGGCGGCGACTTGTATGATTTCCGTCTCCGCGACGGCAAGTTGTTTTTCTGTATCGGAGACGTGTCCGGCAAGGGGATTCCCGCGTCGCTGGTGATGACCGAGATCAGTTCGATGTTCCGGACGCTCTCCGCCACCGAAGACAACCCGGCGAAAGTCCTCTCGTCCATCAATGCCTCCATGTCGGCCCGGAACGACAGCCTGATGTTCGTCACCCTTTTCGTGGGCGTGTTGGATCTCGCTTCCGGCGAACTGCGGTATTCAAATGCGGGCCACAATGCTCCCGTCGTCATCACGGAAGGCACGCCCAAGATGTTGAAGGTCGACTGCAACGTGGCCGTGGGGATCGAGCCCGACTGGGAGTTCTCGCTTCAGACCTTGATGCTCCCTCCCGCTTCGATGCTCTTCCTCTACACCGACGGCCTGACCGAAGCCACCCGGGCCGGAGACGAACTGTTCGGGGAGAAGCGGGTCCTCGATGCCCTTGCCGCTTCTGCAGGCAAGGGAGTCTCTGCCGAGCAGCTGATCACCCAGATGTCTGCGGCGGTGGATGCGTTCGTCGGGGATGCCGAACAGAGCGACGATCTCACGATGCTTGCCTTGCAGATCCTCCCCGGGCGGAAATCCGCAAAATAGTAGTGTCATATCATCGTTATTTCCTATCTTTAACCATCTTTAACCGAATCATTTGCTATGGCCAAGTCAGACATCAAGAAACAGAAATCCCCCCAGATCGAGGTCCTCTGGAAGGAAGACACCCCTGAAGCCACTTATTTCAAACGCGAGGAGTATTGCATCGTCGCGAAGGTCGACAAAGGCAAGTACACCCTCACCCGCTTTGGCTGGGACGAGGATCCCGCCAAGGGCGAGAGCCTCGTCGTGTCCGCCAAGGATACCCGCCGGCTGATGGACAGTCTCCGGGTCAAGAATCCCGATACCCTCATCCGGGTCCTCGGCAAGAAATTCGCCCTGAAGGAACCGCACAACGCCTTCGTCAAGATCCAGACATCTCTCGAGAGAAGGGGCATCCCGTACGAGCGGCAATAAGTCCGGCAAGGACGCAGTATGAATCCTGTTTCCGCCAGGCTTCTGAACCAGCAGCTGATCAGCCCGCTGTTCACCGCGCCGTACGAGGTGGTTCGGTGGATGGGCGCAATGCAGGGCCAGGATTACCGGATGATGCGCTGGGCCGTGGGGATGCGGACCCGCAAGCCTTCCGCCTGCGCGTTCGAGCAGGATTTCAACAGCGGCCGCATCGTGCGCGTCCACTTGTTCAGGACCACGTGGCAACTCGTGGCCGGCGAAGACCTTCGCTGGATGCTTGGGCTCTGCCGTACGCACGCCCTGCGGGGGCTGGCGGGCTGGATGAAATCCAACGGCGTCAGCATTCCCCGGACTGAACAGGAGACCGTGCAGACCCTCTTCGCCGACTTCCTCTCCTCCCATCGCACGGCCACCAAGAGTGATTTCGATGCCGCCCTCAGGGACAAGGGGATCGTGATGGACGACCACCGTCTGTCCTACCACATCCGCCTGGGCGAGTATGCAGGCCTGCTGTGCAGCGGCGACCTGCTCCCGCAGAAAGCCACATACGCTCTGGTGGCCGACAAACTGCCCGGATCGGCTTCCCGCAGCCGCGAGGAATCGCTCGCCCTGCTGGCCCGTACCTATTTCCGGAGCCACGCTCCGGCCACGCTCGAAGACTTCGTGTGGTGGAGCGGCCTGGGCATCGGCGACTGTCGCAAGGGGATCGACGCCCTTGGGCCGGAGCTGTCCCGGGAGCGCTGGAAGGGGCTTTCCCTATATCTCCACGAAGACTGCCGCACCCGCGGCTTCCGCCGGGGTGGCGTCCTCCTTCTGTCGCCCTACGATGAATACCTCATCGGCTACAAGAGCCGCCACGTGGCCGTCCATCCCGACCACAGCCACCGTGCCCACAACAATACCGGCAATTTCTGGCCGGTCGTCCTCCAGGACGGTGAAGTCGTGGGTAACTGGAGCTGTGCGGGCGGACGGGTGCAGGTGGATGTCTTCCATCCCGATGCTTGTCTCGACCCGGAGGCACTGCAGCGACAGCTCCGAAAGTACGAGCTCTTCGCCCGTCCGCTTGGATAATTGGCGGAAGGTCGCTAACTTAGCGGGCCAATCCGGAACTGTCCAGAACAAT
>JAEEGL012883536.1_pt1 | contig 12781 bp, 12 predicted proteins | sample 9134231 | NCBI WGS metagenome assembly JAEEGL01 (sample SAMN16246548, study PRJNA631951) | gut metagenome | biome: gut microbiome; feature: rumen; material: fiber-attached | host: Bos | place: Iran: Karaj | collected 2018-10 | reverse complement strand
GTGGATCTTCTTTCTCTTTCGTTCTTAATTGTACGGCAAGCCATGATAGCGGGGATTCCGCAACCGGTTCCGATGATCATGGGGATAACGGATTTTCCGGAAAGGCCGACCTTCTTGAAGATGGGGTCAAGAACTACGGTAGCTCTGGACATGTATCCGCAATCCTCAAGAAGTGCCAGCAGGAAGTACATTACCATTACGAGGGGCAGGAATCCGACAACGGCGCCCACGCCTCCGATGATACCGTCAACAAGGAGCGCATAAAGCAGGGGATTTGCATCCTCCATAAGTCCGCCGACCCACTCCTGGAAGGTCTCGATCCAGCCAACAAGGATATCCGCAAGCCAGGTTCCTACGGTTGACTGTGAGATGTAGAAAACAGCCCACATGATTCCTGCGAAAATAATGAGTCCGAGGACAGGGTGTGTAAGGATCGCATCGATCTTGTCACCCTTGGTCTTGTCCTTGGTCTGAACCTTACGGACCTCAACGTCCTTGACTATCTTATTAACGAAGTCGAATCTCTTTCTGTCAGCTGCCTCAACCTCAGCCTTGTCGTGAAGATTGATGTCTCCCTGACTGTAAGGAGCCTTCTGTCCCTTGCCATTGAGCTCTACTGCTGCCGTAACAACATCCTTAAGTCCCTTCTCATCGGTTGAAACCGTCTTGATAACGGGACATCCGAGCTTTTCGGAAAGGAGCTTTTCGTCGATCTTCGTCTCTTTTTTCTCATTAATATCAGATTTATTCAGTGCTACGACCACGGGGATACCGAGTTCGAGAAGCTGAGTGGTAAAAAAGAGGCTTCTGCTGAGATTTGTGGCATCCACGATGTTGATGATCGCATCGGGGCGCTCGTTCCTGACATAGGCACTTGTAATACTTTCCTCGGAAGTAAAGGGCGACATGGAATATGCGCCGGGAAGGTCAACCGCGATAAGGTCTTCTTTTCCCTCATAATAGTTCTTCTTGATGGCGCTTTCCTTCTTATCCACGGTAACACCCGCCCAGTTACCGATCTTTTCGCGTCTGCCCGTCAAAGCGTTGAACATTGTGGTCTTTCCGCTGTTAGGGTTGCCCGTCATGGCAAGTCTCATTTCAAAATCCTCCTTTAGGGGACCATCGTCAGTTTAAATACAAATAGCCTCAGCCAGCTCTTTGTCGATGTTGTATCTCGCATCCTTGATGGAAACTACAAGATTCTTCTTTTTATCGACTACGGTGATCTTCTCACCGCTATAGCATCCGAGTGTGAAAAGGAAGCTCTCCATCTCATCATCTCCGGTGGAAATACCGGTTATCACGTATTCTTTTTCGAGTTCGGCGTCATTAAGTGTCATATCCGGGCCTCCTTTCGTGGTTGTTTATACATAACTGATGTTAGTTTATATAATCTTATGTTAGTATTATCTAACCGATAATCATTTTATAAGATTTTTTAGATTTGTCAATAGGATTTAAGGGACCGAAAGGGGACGGTTCTCGTGGTCCTTGGTTCTTGGACCACGAGAACCGTCCCCTTTTGGTCCTCTTCATTTTTCGTTGTATTCTTTTAACTTCTGTGTATACTCGGCGCCTTTTCGGGCAAGTAACAGTCTGTCGATCAATATTCCGGTCAGGTACATTCCCATAACGGACGACCAGAAGATTATCCAGGCTATCGGGGTTCCGCCTCCGACGAAGATCCCCATGGAGTAGTAGATCGGTATCTCCACCGGCAGGAATAATATATAGAAAAGAGTCAGGCAGAAAATGAATCCCTTCTTATCAAATAATGAATTAAAGAAGCATCCCGCAAAACATACCGATCCCCATGCACAAAGTGCCAGGAGTTTGAACAGGAAATCAACCGAGAGCGATCCGCCGCCCAAGATCTGTACTACAACCGCCGCGCATAAAACCGTCCAGGCGTAGGAAAATGCCAGAGCATTTCTGAATACTATCAGCATTCTTTTAACTATGTAACTCATATCAGCCACCTATTCCGAGAAGTTTCTTAAGTTCCGAAGCATAACGCCTTGAGATCACCACAACTTCACCGTTTTTGAGCGTTGCCAGGATGTTCCTTGTTATCTCGGGCTTAAGACTTACTACCTTATTTAAATGCACGATCATCGATTTGGAACACCTGAAGAAGTCTTTATTATCTAATATTTCTTCGAGTTCGTATAATCTCTTGTCCGTCGTAGAGACATTTTTCTCGGTATAGATGAAAGTCTTCTTGTCCACCGATTCTATATAGTAGATATCTTCGGTAGATACGTTCACATTGTTCCCGTCTTCTTTCGCTGTTATGAAGGAATCGAAGTTTTTGATGTGGCGCTCCAGCCTCGCTACTTCTTCCGTCACTTCCTTGCAGTGAATCTCGGCGAATACGACGTTTTCTTTTTGATCTGTTTCAATTGTTACTTTCAACTTCTCTTTCGTCCTCTTTGACCTGCATAAACAATCTTATGCAAACAATGATCTGCATTATGACGAGGAATGCCATTGCCGCAGGATATCCGAATCTGTATCCGATCAGGATAACTCCGATGGATTCAACGAATGCTGCCGTAAAATAGATCTTGCTGTCGTACACCCATGAAAAAGGAAGAAGGTGTGCGGCGAAGATTATCGCATAAATCAGGAGCATTGAATCCGGATGAGCTGAGTATGCCCACATTGCGATGGGCAGGTACAAAAACTGATTGATGTTACATAAAAATCCGAGCTTGTTGATCGGGTTCGTGGTCCTACGGTAGATGTCCGCTCCGAGCAGTTTGCCGAATAAAGATGCGAGAGGCATCAACATTGCCGAGGTGCAGAAGGTTAAGAAATTCATCTCCATTATATCGGTCATGAAGATCCTCGAAACCATAATGGCGGTCCACAGTACAACCGATGCCATCATGAAAGGAAGTCCTCTCTTCTGAATGAGTGCTGCGTCTTTACGAAGCTCATTAAGTCCCTGTGTGTAGTCGTTTATCATATATGTAGTCATAACTTTGTCCTCCTATTAACTGACAAGTGCCTTCTGACCGGCCACATCAGCACTTGTTTCTTTGTTATGGCTACATATTATCGGGCGCGTTTTATATGTTCAATAGCTCTGCTACCAAGCGGTACATGGTAACATACCAAGATGCCGAAATCTTATTTTTCGAGCTGTTCGTCCGGTACAAGTCCCTTTCCGGCGGGGCTGATTCCATTGGCAATTGTTATGGGATTATTGAAATCAGCAATATACCATCTGTCGTCATAACAAACGCAGAGCATGAAAAGTGTATAGTCCGCATTGTCGATCTCAATCTCAAGCGTCACAGGTTCAATGTCTGATCCCCAGAGCTTTTCATAATATTTCAAATAGTTTTTGATCGATTCAGCGGGAACATCATAATCTCTTTCGTCGCGGAAATGTCCGATTTCAATGGTGTCCAGCTCAAGGTCGGTTGCGAGAAAATCCATTATCTCATCGGGATCTATATCATCTCCCTGTTTAAGCGTATTTCCTTTTGCTATATCCTCTGCGATCTCCTCATCGGAATTTTGTGCCAGGACCTGTGTCAGCTGTCTCTGAACTCCGCTGAGTATATATGCTCTTCTGCTTTCTATGGTAAGGTCTCTTGCAAAATCCGAATCGGAGTAAAATCCGGCTGTCATCAGTCCTCCGCTAGGTGCTAATGCAGTGAAAGTCTGAACACCTTCGAAGTACTCGGTCATATCATAATTATCCAGATATGATTCCACTGCAAATGTGGAGAGGATTCCTTCATAGTTTTCCTCTTTCAGGAAATTTACATATGCTTCAACAGCTTCTTCGGCGGTTTCATAACCCGCACCTTCAAGAGTTTCGGGAGCCTTTTCGGACTTAAGTGACATAACCGTGAACATGATAAGTGCGGTTAAAACAACTCCCACAGCAAGTCCTATGATCAAAAATATTACTTTCCCGATACCTTTCTTCCGGGGTTCGGGGGCGGGCTGAATGTTCTGTGCAAACTGATTTGAATCCATAGTACATCCCTCGTCTTTCTAAAATAATTAATCTTCAGGCTTAGTTTGAAAGCTTCATATCTCCTGACTTAACCCATCCGAGTTTTACAACAACCGCATGGATAATAGGTGCAATTATCGCAGGTAAAACAAAACAGATCATGAAAAGTCCGCACCAATCCTTAGGTGTGACAGATGCTTTTGTTCCTGCGGCAATGTCGTTAATCCATCCTGTGTAAACACCAAGAGGTCCTACAAATCCGCAGGTTCCCATTCCGGATGAAACGGGCGATCCGTTCATCTGCATCTTGAAAAAGCATGTTGCGATGGGGCCTGTGATAGCCGATGTGACAATAGGTGCGATCCAGATCTTGGGGTTCTTTACGATGTTTCCCATCTGCAGCATCGAGGTTCCGATACCCTGTGATACAAGTCCGCCGAATTTATTTTCCTTAAATGAGATAACTGCAAATCCCACCATCTGTGCACAGCATCCCGCAACCGCAGCACCGCCTGCAAGTCCGGTGAGAGAAAGTGCAGCACAGATAGCTGCAGATGATATGGGAAGAGTAAGAGCGATTCCCACGATAACGGATACAAGAATTCCCATAAGAAGAGGCTGAAGATCGGTAGCCCACATGATCAGTTTTCCTACGGATGATGCCGCAGTTCCGATAGGAGGCGCGATCAGCCATGACAGGAACATTCCGACTCCGATGGTAACGGTGGGAGTGACAAGAATGTCAATTTTTGTTTCTTTGGAAACAGCCTTACCGAATTCCGCAGAGATTATCGCTACGAACAGAACCGCCAAAGGTCCTCCCGCTCCGCCCAGCGCATTCGATGCAAATCCTACGGTTATCATTGAAAAGAGAACAAGCGGCGGGCACTTCAGTGCATAACCGATAGCTACTGCCATCGCAGGTCCGCTCATCGCAGATGCCATTCCGCCTACGGTATAATCAACACCGCCTATGGTTGCGACTGTCGCCATCAGAAAAGGAATCTTGAACTGTGTTCCGATCGTGTTGATGATGGTTCCGATAAGCAGCGAACAGAAAAGTCCCTGTGCCATCGCACCCAGTGCATCGATTCCGTATCTCTTAAGCGAGATCTCAATGTTCTTTCTTTTTAAAAACTCTTTCATGGCTCCTCCACTTGTGACACCTTGCCCCCTATGTCACTTCCTTAAAACATAGCAAGGAATATTATCGGTTATTTTCCCATGTATGACAAGAGGGACCAACAGGGACGGTTCTAGTGGTCCGAGAACCATGGACCACTAGAACCGTCCCTGTTGGTCCCATAAAAAATGACAGTGGGAATGTCCCCACTGTCATCTGCTATATATTTTATTCCGGCATCGCCAGGAAATATCCCTGGAACAGATCCGCGCCCATCTCAACGAGCATGTCGAATTCTTCTTTTCTCTCGATTCCTTCGGCTACTACCATGATGTTCCTGCCGTGGAAGGTCTTCAGAAGTCCGGCGACATTCTCCTGCTTTTCGGGATGAGTATCGATGTCGCTGATCAGCTGCCTGTCGAGCTTTACGATGTGAGGCTCATACATATCGACCAGATCCATATTGCTGAGACCCGATCCGAAATCATCGATGGAGATCATCAGATTGCTCTGTTTACAAGCGGTCTTTTTATACTTACATGCATTCTCGGATATGTAAGGATATTCGAGGATCTCGATGATACCAAGTCCTGAGAGATCTCCGTAATAATTGTCAAACGCCTTCGACTCCGACATGGTGAAATATTCGGAAGGGAAAGAATTAAGACAGATACGCTCGGTATATCCCCTGAGCTGCCATTCCTGCATTGCTCCGAAGAAAGTAGCTATCTCGAGAACGTGAAGCTTGTCTTCCTTATCATACTTATCGATAAGGTCCAAAACCGTCATTTCGGTAGGACGCATCAGCGCTTCTCTCGCGAAAATAGTCTTTCCGTCCGACTTAAAGATCGGCTGAAAAACATAGTTTATCGATAGCTCTCCGAGTGCTTTCAGTATTTCGCTATCCAGGGGCAGGTCATTGAAATAAATCATGGTATCCCTCACCTATAACTGTCGTTAACTAATTCTATCATAGCCGTATTTTAAGTCAATAGATGGCAATGGGCCGGTGGACCAGGGGGACGGTTCTGTAGTTCCACAAGATTCTTGTGGAACTACAGAACCGTCCCCCTGGTCCACCGGCCCTAATCGCCTTCAATAGTTTTTAGATCAGAACTTCTCTACTTCGGGTGCTCCTGCGAATGAGCTGAAAGTAGCGGTCGCATTCTTCATATACAGTACTTCGGTGTTGTCATCGTCTGCGCTGTACATTCCCTGAAGCTGAGGATATGCTTCAAGCATTGCAACCTTTGCTTCTCTTCTGTCGTCGGCAACAAGCTCGCATGCAACTCTGATCCACTCGCCGTTCATGAAGGCACAGATCTCGGCCTTGGGATTAGCGTGAAGCTGCTTGCTGACATCTTTCTTTTTACCAGTCTGGATATAGAGCTTGCCTTCGAACTCGTTAACGGTTCCGAAAGGTCTTACTCTGGGCTGATCGCCGTCTACGGTTGCAAGATAGTAGGTGCCTGCTTCTTTTAAGAATTTAAGAGTTCTTTCCATTTTGTTACCTCCGAAAAATAAAACTATCTGTTTTCCAGTCTGTGGTATTTGCCTTCTTTGATGTGGCGTCCGTCGTTTCCGAGCTCGAGGCAGGGAAGCGTGCAGGGGCCTTCGTGCCTGTCGAACCTGATCGTCGTGATGCCGGTAAATTCAAGATGGAACAATGCACACATATAAGGGAAAGGAATGTTGAGGATGTGCCCCATTGCTGCCGCGGAAGATCCTCCGTGTGAAAAGAGAGCGATCGTGCGATGGCTTTCCTCTTCCTTGGTGTGACGGTAGTAGAAGCCGTCCCTTACGTATCCGAATGTAGCGAGCCACTCATCGATCTTGGGCTCGATATTGTCGACCCATTCGACCACGCTGTTTGTTTTGAAATAAGGGCTCTCTCTCCAGTTCGCATCATTGAGATTGATGTTCTGTCTTGCCATCTCATCAACGATGTTCCAGGGATGTCCGTCGGAGAAAAGAGGCTTTCCGTCAGTGCTTCCCCATCCGATCTCACGCATGAAATCAAGTGTCTTGATGGGAAGTCCCAGAACCTTTGCGGTTGCCTCCGCAGTCTCTTGCGCTCTTCCCAGGGGTGATGCATAGAGCTCTTCAATGCCCTCTTCCCTGAGACGCTGTGCACAAAGCTCCGCTTGGATCTTTCCGGTTTCGGTGATGCAGTCCAACTCATAGTTGGGCTCACCATGTCTGATAAATAATACTCTCATAGTTTAAAACCTTTACTTTAAATAGGAATACGCTCTCATTATAGCACAGTAGTTTTCTACTACAAATATAGTGTTTATCAGTTTTTCCTATGATAAAATTGACCTTGTACTGTTATGTAAGTTTCCTAAATGATCACTATGAAAAACGAATTAAAAAACGACAAACTTTTTCTTGAGAAAATCTCTGAGCTCGGCATCGCTTCCGATGCCATCATCCTCTCGAGTCCGGTCGATCTGTCGGATGCCGGCGAGTACATCAGCGGATACATCTTCGTAACCTCTGATAAGGTCGGCGTGTGCACAGGCTCACTTCCCGAAAACTACATCAACTGTTTCAAAGGAATAGATACTAAGGACCTTGAGGTGCTTGATCCCACGGATCTTGAAGTCAGGCTCTACGATAACTCGAAGCTCGCTCACCTGAGGCTCGATACCTACATCGGATCCAACATCCTCTCCGGTGAGTATGACGGTGCGCCCGTTCACATCGCGGCGTTCTCAAACCGCTACCAGTCGGAGATGAATGTTCTCTTCAGACAGCTCCGTGCTTTTCTTAAGGAAGGAACTCTCCCTCAGGAGGAGGAAAAAGAAGACGCAGAGCCGGAAGAAGAATCCCTTAAGAAAAAGAGCAAGCGCAATATCTTCATGCGCACTCTCAAGTATTTCTTAAGGTATAAATTCGAAATCGCGGTACTGATTCTTACCTATGCAACTTCAGCTGCAGTCAGTATCGCATGGCCCTACCTGACAGGTACCGTCCTCTTCGACCGCATTCTTGCCAAGGACGATTCATTCCTCATGAACTTCGGCCTTGCGGGAAAATATACCGCAGCGCTTCTTGCCGTCGCACTAGTCATGATCGGTGCGCGCGTCATCCAGGCTATATCAAACTTTTTCCAGGTATTCGTAATGGCGAAAGTCGCAAGCTCCACAGTCAAAGATATCAAGACCGATGTCTTCGATGCCATGAGCAGACTCTCGCTTAATTTCTTCGTAAATAAACAGACCGGCGGTCTCATGACCAGAGTCCTCAGCGACTCCGAAAGAGTCAGGGAATTTTTTATCGACGGTATTCCCATGACCATCGTACACGGCGTTACGATCATCATTACTTTCACCGTCATGTACAAACTCAATTGGAAGATGGCGCTTATCGCGTGCATTCTCCTTCCTCTCCTTGTTTTCATGACAGTTAAACTCCGTCCCGGCCTTTGGAACCTTTCCGGCAAAAGACACCGTGCGGAAAAAGCCGTAACCGGCAAAGCCAACGATAACTTAACCGGTGCCCGCGTTGTTAAAGCATTCGGACAGCAGGATGCGGAGATTGCCAAGTTCATCCATCCCAGCAATAACCTCAGGGATGCTGAGATCAACATCGTAAGACTCAGAAACAAATTCGCGATACTCTACAACATGGTCCAGGAAGTATCCAGCATCTGGATCTGGATCATCGGAGTTATCTTCGTACTTAAGACTCGTGAGATCGAACTCGGCGTGCTCATTACTTTCGTCGGATATGTAATGCAGCTCAACGGCCCGATGAATTTCTTCTCATATGTATTCAGACTTTGGGCTGACAGCATCAACTCCGCAGAGCGTCTCTTTGAGATCATCGATGCGATCCCCGAGATAAGAGAAATTGACAATCCTGTCAGATTAGATCATCCCAAGGGTGAGATCGAACTCGATAACGTAACCTTCGGATACAGAGTAGGACGTCCCGTTCTCAAGAACATCAACCTTAAGGTACGTGAAGGCGAGATGCTCGGTATCGTAGGAAGATCCGGTGCAGGCAAGTCCACACTCGTTAACCTGATTTCAAGACTCTACGATGTTAACGAAGGCGAGATCAAGATTGACGGAACACCGGTTAAGGATCTGGCGCTTACCGATCTTCGAAGAAATGTTGCGATGGTATCGCAGGATACTTACATCTTCATGGGATCCGTCGCCAAGAACATCGCATACGGCAATGAAAACGCAAGCAAAGCCGACATCATCAGAGCAGCAAAGCTTGCATCGGCACACGAATTCATTTCCAAACTTCCCGACGGATACGACACCATCATCGGTGCATCCGGCAAAGAGTTATCCGGCGGTGAAAAGCAGCGTATCTCCATCGCACGTGCCATCCTTGCAGATCCGAAGATCCTCATCCTCGATGAAGCAACCGCAAGTGTCGATACCGAGACGGAAAAAGCAATCCAGCACTCACTCAAGTTCCTCGTTCAGGGCAGGACAACTCTTTCCATCGCACACAGACTTTCAACCCTTCGCGATGCAGACAGACTCATAGTCATCGACGGCGGAAGGATTGTTGAAGAAGGAACCTGGGATTCCCTTCAGGATAAGGAAGACGGAATCTTCAAGAACCTCCTCGAACTGCAGAATAAATCACTCGAACAGACCGCAGCATTCTAACTGACAGTGGGTCCATCGGGGACGGTTCCGGTGGTCCATGGTTTATGGGTCCATTGGGGACGGTTCCGGTGGTCCATGGTTTAGGGACCACCGGAACCGTCCCCAATGGACCCATCATAAGGAGATATTATGGCAGAAAACACTCTCAACATATACGAACAAAAAGCCGCGGAGATGACCGCAACCCACATCATCTCACCCACGGATAAATTCACCGCTACGGAAGGCGGCTTCATCAGCCTTGATTACGAAGGCAGGCATTACGACAGAGTCAAGGTCGTAAGACTCTTTCCTTTTACCGACGCGAATAAGTATCTCTCCATAAGAGAGTACGGCGGATCATCCAAAGAGATCGGTATCATCGAAGACCTTGATGCGATGCCGGAAGAGACTAAGGCTTTGATCGAGCATCAGCTCAGACTCTGCTACTTTACTCCCGTCATCAGCAAGATCTACAACATCAAGGATGAGTACGGATACGCTTACTTCCATGTTCTCACCGATAAAGGCGAGTGCAAGTTTGCGATAAACATGGGTTCAAACGCAGTAAGCAAGCTTTCCGATACAAGACTCATCATTCAGGATGTCGATGAAAACCGTTTTGAGATCAGAGACACCGATGCCCTGACCCAGAAAGAAAAACGTATGCTCGATCTGTTCATGTAATTGAGGATTAACAATGATCTTAAAATATGACCTTCCGAAAAATGCAGAAAGTCAGGTTAAGCTTGAAGGCGACGAGCGCATTTACTACGCAGTCCCCATCGACATCGATGAAGAGGGAAACTTTACCAACGATTCTTACTTCGTCGTAACCACAACCAAACTCTGCATCATCCGCGGAAAAGAATCAAAAGAATACCTTATCAAAGATCTTGATAAAGCATCTGCCGAACCCGGAATAGGCGGTGGTCTCCTTACCGTGAGAAAAGGTGAGACTCACACGGTCCTTGCCCACTACTCTTCCAAGCACCTCAGCAGATATGCATACATCGCACGAGGCATCAACATTCTTATCTCAGGAAGATTCGAAGAAGTTATCAGCCCCGAGTATGAGAAGATCTGTCCCATATGCGGCCGTGCCATCCCCGGAACAAAGACTTGTCCCAAGTGCTCCGGCAAAGGCGGCTTCTTAAGCGTGTTTACCAAGATGGCTGCTCCTTATAAGAAAGACTTCCTCGGAATCTTCCTTGTAATGGTATGTGTTGCCGTAACCACTCTTCTTAATCCCGAAGTTCAGAAGCACCTGATAAACGATGTACTCAGCACCGGAGGAAAACTCAGCACCGCACTCATCTTCCTCTCACTGATGTTCACCTTCAGCGTTGCCATCGTAATACTGAACATCATCAAGAGTAATGCCTCCGCAAAGCTTGGATCCAAGATCTCCGCAGATTTGAGAAAGCAGCTTTTCGAAAAGTATCAAAAGCTTCCCTTAAGCTTCATCAATGACAGAAGACCGGGTGAGCTTTTAAACAGGATCACCCAGGATACCAGATACATAAGCGATTTCATGGCCGATGTATTTTGTAACCTCTTTGCGATCCTCTTTATTTTCATCTGGGATGTTGTATTCATGATGGTACTGAACATCAAGCTTGCACTGCTCACATTCATCCTGGTTCCGTTCGTATCGCTCCTTGTTTATACATTCCGTAAAACAATAAGCAGAATCTTCGGACTCCAGTACAGAAAAAACGATGATGTTGCAAGTAACCTTCAGGACGTTATCTCCGGAATGCGAGTTGTCAAAACCTATGGCAAAGAAAAGGATGAATCCCAAAGATTCAAGGATGTTTCTGAAAGCTTCGCGGTAATCCAGAGAAAGAATGAAAGATTCTGGGGCATGTTCGACTTCCTTGTAAACGTACTTATGGGAATGGGACTTGTCATCGTTGTTTACTTCGGCGGAATGGACGTGCTCGGAGAAAAGATGAGTGCCGGCGAACTCTATCAGTTCATCGCCTATACTCTGCTCCTCTTCCAGTACATCGGATGGCTCGGAAGACTTCCCAGAGAATTATCCAGACTTACCAGCAGCCTTGAAAGAATCTACGACGTCCTGGCGCAGGATGTTCATGAAGAACCCGAAGACGTCAAGGATGTCGTTATCAAGGGCGAGATCACTTTCGACCACGCAACATTCGGATACAAATCCTATCAGCCCGTTCTTGAAAATATCAACGCGGTTGTTAAGCCCGGTGAGATGATCGGTATCGTCGGTGCATCCGGTGCAGGAAAATCAACTCTCATCAACCTTATGATGAGACTTTACGAAACCGATGACGGACGCATTCTTGTGGACGGCGTAGATATGAAGGATATCAGCCGCAAGTCATACCACTCACAGCTCGGCGTTGTTCTCCAGGAGACTTTCCTATTCTCCGGAACCATCCTCGATAACATCAAGTTCTCCAAACCCGATGCTACCGTAGATGAAATAATCAGAGCCGCAAAGCTTGCAAACGCACACGACTTTATCTGTGCACTTCCCGACGGATACAATACATATGTCGGTGAAAAGGGATACACTCTCTCCGGCGGCGAACGCCAGAGAATTGCAATCGCAAGAGCGATCCTTCCCGATCCCCGCATCCTGATCCTCGACGAAGCAACCGCAAGCCTTGACACCGAAAGCGAATTCATGATCCAAAAGGCACTCGAAAGACTTACGAGCGGCAAGACCACCTTCGCCATCGCCCACAGACTTTCGACCCTCAAGAACGCCGACCGTATCATGGTCATCGACGATCACCGCATTGCCGAGATCGGAACCCACAAAGAACTCCTCGAAAACAAGGGCATTTACTACAACCTCTTCACCGCCCAGACATCATAAGGCTAACAAAACGTCCCTCAGAAGCCTATTTGTTAGCCGTTTCCGCGGTTTTTCGTCTGATTAGCAACTGAGGAGGCTAACAAACTCCTCAGAAACCAGCCCTTTGTTAGCCTTTTCTGCGGTTTATCGCCTGATTAGCAACTGAGGGGGCTAACAAACTCCTCAGAAATCAGCCCTTTGTTAGCCTTTTCTCCGGTTTGACG
>JAEEGL012315244.1_pt1 | contig 12781 bp, 13 predicted proteins | sample 9134231 | NCBI WGS metagenome assembly JAEEGL01 (sample SAMN16246548, study PRJNA631951) | gut metagenome | biome: gut microbiome; feature: rumen; material: fiber-attached | host: Bos | place: Iran: Karaj | collected 2018-10 | reverse complement strand
CAGTGGAAATCGCAGAGACCAGTGCACTTGAGCAGGGAGTTCTTATGCTGCTTCATAAAACACTTGTCCGACTCTATCGATATGATCTCCGATTGGGGTTCCCTTTTTCTTCTGATAATCCAAAAGGTCAATAGAGTAAAGCAGCTCTAGGTCTTCTATGTCGCATTGAACATCCAACAACAAGCGATAGTCAATGTCTTTGCCAATAATAGCAAGATCAATATCCGATCCAGGACGAAAGTTCCCTTTCGACCTGGAGCCGAAAATCAGAACCTTTTGGATGTTCGAATAACGTCGAAAAACATCTTGCAGTTCCTGTATCACTGTATCGCTAAGACCGAATTTCATGTTTGATGATAGTCAGATTGTTGTGATAATAACTTTAAATCCTCATCTAATTTCTTTAATAGTGGAGCATAATCACTATAGATTAGCTTGATAATGGGTAGAACCTCTTGTTCGTCGTAAACATGGCTCAGAGTATTTCTGGATTTTGCCATCTTTCTCCATCCATCGTGGTCCGAGATCAATCCATCTTCAAATGCCGTCTTCATAGTGCCGTTGGGCCCCATCATAAACTCATAGCCTTTAAACAGAAGAAGATCTTGCAGCACTTTCCAGGATAACTCAAAAGTGTATTCGAAGCGTTGTACCAACCCTTCAAGTTCTAATTCTGATAAATCATCCATGAATCGATCCGCCTCTGTTACCTCAAGTAGTCTTTGGCATGCCTTATGGAAGTTTGCATATCGCTGAATCCACCTTACATCTGTTTCTTGTTCCATTTCCTTTTTCTTTTTATTTTGCAAAGATAGAAAGTTTATCTGAAGATTCCAAATTTTAAAGAAAAAAAATTTAATAACAAGAAGATTATGTCTCGTTGATTACCAGTTCCCTTGGTAGCGTAATCACCTTCAGTCGTTCATACCAGATGCGAGTCGAACCAGCCACGTGCTTCTGCGTATGTCCACTGATAATGTAGTAGTTGGCGGTATATTCGTCCATCATGTCCAGGAACACCTTTTTGATTCGCGAACACTTTTCGTTGATGGCGTTGTCCAATGGATTCACCAGATGTTCAATGCCATCCGTTATTTTCTCCTTGTCCATCAGCTTTGCCGTTGCCATATAGTATTGTGTCAGCTCCTCCCGATAGTTGCTCAGCCGTTTAAACTCAATACCCTCAGGATGAGCCAGAAACAGCAAGTAGACCGCCTTATGCACAGGTTGCAATTCCACCTCCTTCTGATGATAGTCTAAGAGAATGAATCTGTAATCCTTTGTAATCAGCAGTCTGCTCAGTCTTCTCTTAGCCGCTTCTATTCGCAACGCTTCAAGCACAGGCACACCAATAGCTCGCAACAACAGGTCGTTGCGCCCAGCATCCGCAAGTTCTCTCACCATCGCCGAGAGTTCTTCAGCTATTATTTCTGGTGTTCTTTCTGTTGATGGCATTATTCTTCAGAGTCTTGGATGATACTTTTAAGCCATTGTCCTAATCTTTCTCCAATCGTCGTATGATGCTTCGTTGCTTCTTCCTCCTTGACAGAAGGCTCTGGCTCAGGGGCAGGCTCAACCACGAAATCAGGTTCTTGCCCAGGTTCAGGCAGAGGATTCTCGATGGGTCTGTATAGCTGTTTTATCAGCCCTTCGTAGTAAGCATCGTCTTTTTTCGCTTCATCCCTTTCTTCATGTTCCTCCATACCTGTGGCTAGAATCGTCACCTTGGCATCTTCACCAATCGTGTTGTCTGTCGAAATACCCCATATCACCTCAATATCAGGATTCAGACTGTCAAAGAAATCGTCTATTTCCTGCATCTCAGGCACCATGATAGGCGCTTCCTCGCTCGAATAGATGTTAAACAGAATACGCTTGGCATGAGTAATGTCACTGCCATAGAGCAGGGGAGAGTGCAGTGCGTTCTGAATAGCCCGTTCCACACGTTTCTCACCATTAGCCCTTCCCATTGCCATGATAGCGCCACCGCCATCACGCATGGTCGTCTCCACATCACGGAAGTCAAGGTCTATACCCCCGTTGCTGTTCACTGTTATCAACTCCGAGATGCCAATCACCGCATCTTTCAGTATATTGTCAGCTCTGGCAAACGAATCTTTCACGGAAATAGGCGTATCAGCATACACGTCGCACAGGCGTTCGTTGTTGATAATCAGTATGGCATCCACATTCTTACGCATCTCGTCGACACCCTTCAGGGCTCGGATAATTTTCTGCTTCTTCTCAAAATAGAATGGTATCGTCACAATGCCAATCGTCAACATACCCATTCGCTTGGCAACACCAGCAACGACTGGAGCCGAACCAGTACCTGTACCGCCCCCCATGCTAGCCGTGATGAATACCATCTTCGTACCATCACTCAGCAGCTTCTCTATATCGTCAATGTTCTTTTCAGCCTCAGAGCGTCCGATTTCAGGCTTTCCTCCAGCCCCAAGTCCTTCTCCTAAAAGTATCTTGACAGGCACAGGCGATGGAGCCAGCGATTTACTATCCGTATTACATACAGCCAGACTTACTCCAGAAATCTCCTCGTCGTACATATTCCTGACAGCGTTACATCCGCCACCACCCACGCCAATCACCTTGATGATGCCTTGCATCTTATCCTCGACGGGACCAAAAATGTCTAATATCTCTTCTGCCATATTCCCAGCTTTTTCCGTTTTGACTGCAAAATTACTCATTTTCCATGAAAAAAGCAAATCTCCGCAAGGCTTGCGGAGATATTATTTTCATTCCCTAAGTTCTATACCTTTGCTGCATTTTTATTCTTCCGAAATAACATGCTTCAAATATTTGGTAATAAGATTCCTAGAGTTCTCAATTCCTTCTTTCCACCATATAAAAAGTAACAAAGAGTCCAAAGCAATAATCTGCATCCAACCAAGAATGCCTTCCGCAGGTAACCACTCGCTCCATATATTAGGTATTTTCTCCCAACTACAATCACATAGCACCAGAAGCCTATTCACTATTCATAATACGCAACTGCATTTTGCCTATATGGTCAATAATTCTCATATCTTTGACATATCTGTTTTTGTTTTATTCTGCAAAGATACTAAATTTATTTCATTCGCCCCCAGTACCATATAGTTTTTCTTCCCACGATCTTCCTATTTAGATGCGATATAGGGAATAACTTTTCATGGATTATCGACATCGGTTTAACTGGAATTACCTCTTTCCAGCCATTCTCCACTTTTTGGAATTGTCGTATACTCCTACTACTACTGCCATAATGTGCTTCTATATAAATCGTTTTATTGGCATAGTCAATTGTTGTAAAGGCTTTATGAGCCGGACAACATAGATGGATAGAGAACCAACAATAAGGGACTAGACTCGACACATTTTGATACTCCATAGTCTCTGGGTTGCGTCTGTTCACCGTAACATAACCATCTTTTGTACGGATAAAATCTGGGACACCATCAAAATCAACATCAAGATGAAAAATAGTGTCATCATCACAAAGCGTTTCCTCATTAAATGCACGTCGAAAAGTGTCGATGTCTGATAGTGTACGGTTCTTTTTGATTTCGTCTATAGACATCATCTGCGGTTTATCATTAAGCTTCAAGTACGCCAATATGCCTAATAACAAAATAGCTAATATCCCTACTATCGTCAAAAACGTCAAAATCGCTTTCTTCTTTCTCTCCATTTTTCTAAATCTCCGAAAGTCTTGTGAACATTCTTAATTTTAAAATGGACATTCACCTGTTCTTACTAACCGATATTTGTTTACAAAATCTATCAGAAATGATGTTGCCATATCTTTTTCTTCTAGTTCCCGCTTCGTTTCTCCAAGAGAGGCAATTACCTCCAGTTTTTCCAATAATTCATCCAACTCCCTTGTATCGACTGTTATTCCTTCAACCTTAAATGCAGAGTCCAAATGTTCATAACAGTATTTTCTCATCAGAATAAGTGCCATTTTGTTCTGAATAGTATATATCAGGTCACAATTGTTTAATAGAAACCATTCGCGAGACCTCATCACATCTTCTGAGACCTCATCGATCCATTTGTTCAACTGCTTGTGAAGTTCAAACATGTGCAAATCACTATATATGGTCTCAAGCATAGATTTTATTATAGAGCAATTGAAAATGGAAATCACATCAGTTCCACGCTCTGAGTAAAACTTTAAATCGTTTATTCTTACTTTATATTCACCTAGACATATCTTTCTGATTTGAGTGTAGAACAATCTCCATACAACTACAGGTGACACATCGTATTTCTGCAGTACGAGTAAACTAAGATAGTCCGACTCGTACAACCGTTCTTTGTCTACACGAAACTCGCTGTCACTAATTAACCTTTTGCATATAAAGAAATAGTTTCTTCCTGCATTTAGGACATCCATATTCTTCTTCAAATACTCAATAGGAAAGAAGTTGATTACGAGCCAAGACAGTTGTAATTCATGATACTGTTCCCATAAGTCCTGAAGTACAGGAATAAAACAGTCATCCCAAAAGGCATATAGTTTCTTATATGCCCATTTTCTGTCTGATAGCCCTGACTGCAGAAATGCAAACAATATTTGCTTCTGGTATCTCCAATCCAAAGCATTAAACCGCCAATCTATTTCATTGCGTGATACCGTCACCTTGCCACCATCTTTATCCAAATAGTTCTTGATGACAGTAGCTATTGGCGTATTATGTTTTCTTTTCTTGTATTCCATTCATGTACACTTTTAACAACTGATTAAAAAATGTTTTTTATTAATAGCTAAAGATCTTCTTCACTAACCATATTCTTAATCCGCGACATCGAGAATTGTGTCTCCTGGAAATCTGCAAACTTCCAGATATCAAACAAGAAAGCGCTAGCAATCAACACGACAACAGCATTAACCAGCAAACGATGATGGTAATACCGAACATGAAAAGTATGCTTATTCCAAATCCATCCAATTTGTCAGGCATGAGCCAATGTCCAAAATAGTTGGCCATTTCCACAATGATCCACACCACTGTCGAAAGCCACATTACTTTAAATAACGATGGAAAACGACATTCCACCTTGTCCACCTCTACTCTTTCCATATTATCATAATCAATTAAAAGTTTGACTTCAAAGCTGCGATTAAACGAGAGCAAAGAGAACAAATTCTCATTTGTCGAGCATAAGCAGTTTTGCCGATTTTTCGGCAAAGTTAGTAGATTCTAATTCTGCAGCCAAACAATTTCGCTCCACAAGGCTTGTGGAAACGAAAGATTATTCTTTCGAAACTAAAATATGATACTTGCTACAACAAAGTGCAAAACTTATTAATTACTTGTACTTCACGAGGGTCTACAAATCCATCGCATTCTGACATCTCTATAAATAGTTTATGTGCATATTGCTTTTTTTCAAGGGTAAAGGAAGAAAAGGCTTTTGATAACTCATCAAGATCTACATCTTCCATATGATCAAATTCCTGAAAATCTAGTTCAAACTCATTAAATATCCTATCAAGATATTTTGTTTCTGCTGGATTTATCACATAATCAGCTTTCATAATAAGATTCAGAATTCGGAAGATAGTCCTTTTTTCAGAGAGAGTTAAATTATTCATTATTATTAAATGTTAGATTCAAAAAAATGATGATACTTGTTATTTCCTAGATTAATTATAAAGAGATTACATTTTGCACGAGTCAAGGCTGTGTAAATGAGAGCAGGAGTATTTTCACGTTCTTGGATAAAATAACCTTCATATTCACAGTTATCTTCCATCTCAGGTTGGAGGAATAAAATAATTGTTTCCGACTCCCAACCTTTAAAACTGTGAATAGTTGATAGCTTGAGTTCGTCACAATCTGTCGTAAAATGGGTTTTAGCAGCCCGCCTTATTTCTTTTAGATCTTTTTGAAATAAAGAAGGTCTCTGTTGAGTCCTACGTAGTTCTTCATATTGTTCCGCTGTTTCAAAATTTGTCATACATGAATGATTTGCATCAGTATAGAATTTTTCAATATCGCGAAGAATATTGATAGATTCAGAAAGAACAACGGTTTTCCTTGGATTGATATTATGTTTTTGAAGAATCCATTTGATGTTTTTGCATAAAGACTCTGCGTCTTTATCTCTACCTATATTCCAATACTTTATCCAATACTTTTCGAAAACAAGTTCGTTTGGTACGTTAATAGGCTGCACAGAATTATCAACAAATTCTTTAGCGAACCTGAATGATAACTTTGCAATTTCAGGATTAATGATCCTCATAGATATTCGCTCGTTCATGTGAGTCCATGGGGCATTAACAAAAGTCGGTATAACTGGCATTTTTGTGTCAGCCTCATATTCGCGATTATAGATGTTCTGTTCGCCATCACCAAAAACAGAGATAGTGCCATCTGGGGAAAGGAAATAGGTAAAAATAGAGCGTAACCAGTTCGTTTTGAAATCTTGTATCTCATCTATCAAGATAGTTTTATACCTCTGAGTCTTGTCACTGTATGGCGCAAAGAAATCTGGTTTATCAAAATCATCTAATGACAGTCCTTTGTCAGAATATCTATTTGCCATTGACAAAAAGAATTGATGATAGTTAGTTATATGAAATTTAGTAGTAGAAAAGTCAGCTGGAACTTGATTAATTCGCATTCTGACATATTGAATTAATGAGATGTTGAAAGTTAGAATAAGCACATTGTCTCCTGTCTGGAGATGCTTCTCAACAGCGCGATTGGCAACTACTTGTGTTTTCCCACAACCAGCTACGCCTTTAATACGTATTCGATTCTTATCGCTTCTAACAATTTCTTTCTGCCTATTTGTTAAGCGAAAATTAGCGTCGCCATCTTTATAAGAATGCCAATTTCCAACTATAATTTTAACCAACTCAGCATAGTAGTCATATTTAAAATTACGAGTATATAATTGGTTTAATTTTACCTTAAAATCATCTGTTTTATAAAGGCGTATTAAATACTCAAAATAGTCTTTGGTAGATTCATTGTTGTTGCTGTTCTCGTTTATAGAATTATTCAACTTCTCTATTACATCATCAACTTCTTTTGGTGAAGAATTAGGGAAATATAGAGCAGTTTTTACACAACCATATATGCCTTTGTTTAATATGGAATCAATTTTAATCGTTTTAAGATGAGTATTAAAAATATAACTTTTAATATTTTCTATTCGTTTATACTCCGATTCTAGATTATGGGGATCATTACATACATTGATAATAATAATACCATGGCTAATATTTGCTAGAATAGCATCAGGAGTGTCGATTCCAATAGATGGCCTAAGAAAAATAGTGTAGGCGCCATTGCACTCGTTTCTGAGTTTATGGTAGAAATCAAGTGTCTTTTTGTCAACGGTAGAACTAAGGCATTCTATTGCGTAATCATAATCATCAATCTGTTCTTGAGAAGATGCACATTCTGCATAATTATAATTAAGATTGTTAGCCCTCATGTGAACAAAGCATTTGGTCTCGCAACTAAATGGGTGATGCGTATCGGATGTATATGCATAACGATATGACTCTATATTGGAGAAATAGGAAGTTGGGTTAAAAAAGCCACAAAAATCCTTTATACGCGTATTCTCATAAAATTTTGGACCAACGCAAATCATATAGTTTATAGAACCTAATGATGCAGTTTTGCGGGCAAGCCATGATAAACTCAAACTTCTTATATCTAAAATGTTAGAAAACAGATTGATGCTTATAAATGAATTACATGAAATTTCTTCTATGACAGCATCCTCATTTTGTGGTATTGGCCGATTAATGGCTTTTACCTTAATTGCAGGGCCTGCATTTTGTTGGACCCAATTCTGAGCTCTGTTAAGGGCTATCGACGATGGCTCGATTAATGTGATAGCATTAAGCCTTCCTAATAGTTTCCTTTCATGAAGGAACTCTAATAATGTTAGAGTTGCTATTCCTTGACCACATCCCCAATCGAAAATCTCATAGTTATGTTTGTATATGTCATCATTTGGATTATTGCATGGAAAGTTTTGGAGAGCAGCCCTACATTTTACAACATGCATTTCACCATAGGCTGCCAAATACGCATCTAATTGCTCCTCATTTTGAAGTACAAGCCTTCCATGGTCAGTAGCGACCCAAGGGCAGTTTTTCATGTTGGCAGGTAACTTGTTATAACACTGCTCAACGATTTTCAAAACATTAATCATGTAATGCTCTCTTTAAAAGGATTATCTTTATGTTTATTATAGTTTGCCAATGCAATATCCTTGTTGGCATTTGCATAGCAATATTCACAGAGATGGGAACAAGTGTTGTATTCACCTATGTCCTTACTCCTCATACAACCACAGAATTCACGTTGCCCACTATCTTTAATAACATATCTGTCATTTGGTAGCAAAATCGCGCTAGCAGGTATAGGTTCAGGCTCATTAAAAAGATTATAAGTTCTTTTTTTGATGGTTGCACCGATAAAATTCATCAGCATCTTATCTTCATGTGCAAATCTTACGATAAGATCATAATCTATACAGTGGTTGGGTTGAATACCATATTCTTTTAAATCAATTTTCTCACCACAAGTTGCAAGAGTATAGTCCCATTTCTTGTTAAGATTAGCTAAACGCTTTGCAAATTCAATCATTTGTGATTCTTGCCAATCCTGAAAGGGGATATTATTATTTAGAAGATTGGCTTTTACTTTTCTGTAGCTTAGAATATCAGCATAGCTGAAAACCAATTTCTCTGTATATCCTTTCAATTGTTCTCCTATTTTCTCAATTTTCCCCAAAAGTTTATCTATGCTGATGTTATCAGTTAATACAAGAGGGTCAAAGCGCCAAATAACTCGACCCACCCCTAATTTATCAACAAGTTGCTTGAATGTATCTATACGAAATTGAATGGGTGGGACTCTAAGTTCTAGCTTCTCATCTTCGTAATCATTCAGAGAATATTGTATATAACACCCAATATTCCTTTCTTTTAAAAAGTCAAGATGCTTAAGCAAAGGATACGGGTTCTTTGACCAGAAAACAATAAAACGAGTGTTCTTATATGAAACATAACTCTTTACTCCATTGAATGGATTCGTCCAAGCAGAATAACCAACCTTCAGTCGATGAAAGAACCAATCTGCATAAAAGGCTGGAATGTCAGTACTCCTGCTTGCAGAAACTATTTCAGGAACTTGCATCGAAACGATTTCCCCATTCTCTCTTGGTAATTCTTCTTTAGTCCAAGTTGCCATTGTCTTAGTTTAATACAGCTGCAAAGATACAAATTTTTACTGAATTATGATTATTTCTGTTAACTTATTTGTATCTTTGCGGAAAATAACGATAGAATTCTGTGTGATATGATTATTTCCACGTATACAGAAAAGGAAATCTTATCAGAATTGATAAGAGATTATACTGCTATTAAGCGAGCATCAAAGAAAATAGCAACTAAATATCTGACAAAAATACAAAAAAGTGGTAGCTATATAAGAACAACTGAATGTGAATCATATACGATAACCACAGACGATAATAATGTCTGGAATGTAGAATTTGAATATGATCAAAGAAATAAGATACCATGGTTGTTTAGGGCCTGTTGTATTGTTGAAGGCGAAAAGAAAACAAAAGATTACTACATTGTGAGAGGTCTCAATACCGGAAATCCCTATTTCGTAAAAGTTACAACGCATGCCTTGTTAAGAGTCAAAGAAAGGAATCATCTTGAAAGATTTGAGGGCATTAATCTACCAACTTTAGCATGTTGGACTTTTGAGCATAGAGAGACAGCAGTTTGTGTGAGATTTGTTGAATTGCAATATGAAAAGCTTTTTCAGAAAATGGATGATGTAGAAGAAATAGAAGATATGTCTTACCTTGTTTTGGTAAATAGGGGAGCATATTATGCCTTAAGGACACCTGAGGGGAACTATATTTTTAAAACGTACATTTCATCAAATATGGGAGTTGCAGAATGTGTGAATTTACAGCAAGGTATAATAAACAAGTTTAATAATGAAGGGCAATTACTACCTCGACTGATTATGGTTCATCAATATTATAACCCAAATTTTTACGATAGAGAATCATTAAACAAAATACTTTATTCTGCCTATGGAAAAAATCCCAACTTAAAATTAAAGGAAGGTAGTCCGATTATCTTATTGAAAAGTTAGGTAGTCAGAAAGATTATTCCCAGATCACCAAGTCACGAGGCAATGCTATTTTCTTTGCTTCACCACGCTTGCCTTCTATATAGTAATACTTTGCCATATATTCGTCAAACTCACCCAAGAAAGCACCGCGAATCCTGGCACATTTCTCATTGATCGAGTTCAATAACGGGTTCGTTACATCCTCAATGCTCTGAATCGCCCTTTCGCTTAGTCCCATTGGACGTAGTTCATTATAAATCTCAGCCAATTCGTTTCTGTAGTCAGGCAAACATTTAAAAACGATGCCCTCGGGATGCTTCAGAAAGAGAAGATAGACAGCCTTAACCAATGGCTCCATGCAAACCTCAGTACGTTTCTCACCAAGAAAAATCCTATGATTCTTGCTGACAGTCAGTTGAAGCAAAGGCTGTTCTGAACGTAAGAGAGAAGCAATATCCTTCTCACTTAGTCCATACTCCTTCAGTTTGTGAACCTTGTGCTTGACTTCCTCTATCAGACTGTTGTAGAGGTCCTGTTTTTCGATGTGTCGGTTTGTGTTTTTCATAGTAGCTTAGTTTTTGGTTGTTATCCTGATTGTTTTTGTAGTCTTAGGTGTTGCGCTAGGCTTCGAACACCTGCTTCCTGATGAGTCGAAGCAGGTATTCTACTGCCTTTGGCGCCTTCTCACGTGCTGTCACCAGCTTCTGACAGAACTCCTCCTCGGGCATATCTGAGTTGAAGTCATCCACCAACTCTCGTGGGTCGTCCGATGTCTTCACAAGCACCAGCCCCTTCCGCTTCATTAGGCTGCGAAGCGACAGGATGCCTTTGCTGTACTTGGGACGTGCCTTGATCAGTTCCTGCATCAGGTTCAGTCCAGGATCTCCAATGTGCAGCTCGTTGAGCATAGCAATCGAATAGAGCACCTTGGCATCGGGTGTTGACATGTCGAACACGTCGCCCATCAGCACGTTCACGGCATCTGCCTCCTGGTAACGCTCCATCTTGGCCAGACAGCGTGACTTTATGTACAGCGCCTCTTGGCACTGGTGCTGTGCCAACACGCTATCCGCACACTCCAACGCCTGTTCGTACTCGCCAGCATAGAGGCTCAGTAAGGCGACAAGGAACTTCGGAGCCCAATGGTCAGCCTCTATCAGCGTTGCTGGAACCTCATCAATGCATCCGAACAACTCATCATCGCAGATGACGGTATCCAAGAACTGTTTGGCCTGTTGCATGGCTTCCTTGATGTCACCAGCTTGCGCCTTCTTCTGCACCAGCAGCAGATACTGCTTGGCAGCTTCATCGTAGTCGTGATGGTGCAGCAACTGGTACACAGCCTTGCCACTCTCTATCTCGCTGTTGATGACCTGCTCGTCGTTGTAGCCACTGGCGTATGCCAATATCTCACGACTGGTATGCGCATACTGCGGTATGATAGGACGCGACAGGAACAGACCGTCAAGCGAACGAACACGGCTGAGTGCCACGTAGAGTTGACCTGCTGCAAACATACCCCGACTGAGGTCAAGGTAGAGCTTGTCGAAAGTCATACCCTGGCTCTTATGCACAGTGATGGCCCAGGCCAGTCGAAGCGGATACTGGGTGAAGGTGCCCATCAGCTCCTTCTTCATCTTCCGTGTCTCCTTGTCATACTCGTAGTTGTACGACTCCCACGAGCAGTTAGGTACCACGTATGTTGAGCCTCCGTCCGTAGTCACCTGTATCTCGTCCTTACTCAGTTTGGTGACGGTACCGATAGTGCCATTCACCCATCGCTTCTGCTGGTCGTTACGGGTGAACATCACCTGTGCGCCCACCTTCAGCTTCAAGGTCAAGTCCACAGGGAATCGCTTCTCTTCGAACTTTCCAGTTACCGTTCCCTCGTAGGTGTACTCCTCAGCCTCAATCTCAGCCAGGTGCTTCTGATTGATGCTATCCGCCGTCTTGTTGAGCGAAGCCAAGGTGATTACCATGCCATCCTCCTTTGTGGGCTGACAGACACGCTCGTTCAGGTGCATCAGATTCTCAGGCGTCGTCTTGTTCAGACGCACGTTCTCCAGAATACGCAGGAAGTCCTGGTCCTCCTGGCGGTACACCTTTTGGAACTCAATCTTCACCAGTCGCATACGCTTGATGACGTCGGCCTTGTAGAAGAAGCAGTCATCCGTATGCTATAGGTCGTTCATCAGTTCACCTTCTGCACCCCGCTTCAGTACTGGTGGCAACTGGAACATGTCACCCACGAAGATGACCTGCTTGCCACCAAAAGGCAACGACGAACGCAGCGTCTTACGCATCGTGTAGTCGATGGCATCAATGATGTCGCAACGAACCATCGACACCTCATCGATGATAATGGCGTCCGTATGGATCAGCGTCAGGATGCGTGCCTCACTCATTTTGCCCATCGTGCCTGGTGTGCAGACATCCATTGGCAGTCCAAAGAACGAGTGGATGGTATCGCCACCTGCTAAGATGGCTGCCACACCCGTCGGTGCCAGCGTGATGAACCGCTTGTCCACCATCTGCTGCACCTTGCGGAGGAAAGTTGTCTTACCTGTTCCTGCCCTACCTGTGAGGAAGAAACTACTGTTGGTGTTGGCAATCAGCTCGAAAGCCATCACCTGCTGCTTGTT
>JAEEGL011920862.1_pt1 | contig 12781 bp, 5 predicted proteins | sample 9134231 | NCBI WGS metagenome assembly JAEEGL01 (sample SAMN16246548, study PRJNA631951) | gut metagenome | biome: gut microbiome; feature: rumen; material: fiber-attached | host: Bos | place: Iran: Karaj | collected 2018-10 | reverse complement strand
TTCCCTACAACTGTCTCCTGCATCACAAGGACAATCTCCTGCAAATTCAAGCCCTACTATTGGGCCAAGCAGGACTTCTGCAAATGCAGGATGCAGCATCTATGGAAGCCAACGAGCAGCAGGAATGGCGGTTGATGCAGCGTGAATATGCTTTCTTGCGGCAGAAATTCAATCTCACCCCTCTTAACGGAATCTATTGGAAAACAGGGCGTGTGCGACCACCCGCACAGCCGGAAGCACGTCTGCGTGCCTTGGCAAAACTTATCTATTCGCATCAAGATCTTTTCGACGAAATACTCGAAGCCCAAAACCTCGAGCAGATGGAGAAGATTCTTGGTGTCAAAGGTCTTGGTCAGCAAACGGTACGCAGCCTCATAATCAATGCCGTCGTCCCTCTCCTACTCGCCTATGCCCAGTGGCAAGGTGATGACGAACGTTGCGAAAAAGCACTCAACTTACTTGAAGAAATGCCTCCTGAGAACAATCGATACATCAACCAATGGACCGAGGCAGGCATCGTCTCCAAGTCGGCTATGGACACACAGGCCCTACTCCATCTCTTCAAGAACTACTGCCAGCCTCACAAGTGCCTGCGCTGCCGAATCGGCTGCTGGCTATTGAAAAAAGGTTGATTTACCTCTTGAGATATTCTGAAGGATTCACTCCATACACTTCACGGAATGCACTGCGGAAATAGGCAAGATTACTGAATCCACAACGATATGCGGCCTCCGAAACGTTACAGTGTTCTTTCTGCATCAGTTCGACACTATGCAAGATACGGACCTTCCGAATATACTCAGCACCCGACAAACCTGTGAGAGCCTTTATTTTTCGATAAAGCGTCGAATGACTTATACGCAGAGACTGGGCAATATCTTCCATCCGTATATTGTCAGCTTCAAGATGACCGACAATGTAGGCTCGTACATCTTGCAAGAAATTTTGATCGTAGGTACTTAGACGCGCCAACATATTATCGACCGTCGGTGTATTATTTTCAACCATCGGCGAAGAAGGCAGCAGGCTCTGTGTATTGAGCCATTGCACCAGTTGCTGACGAGCATGCAGAATGTTGTCCAATCGAGTACGTAGCATCAAAATGCTGAATGGCTTGGTCAGATAACTGTCGGCACCATCTGCATATCCCGCAATCTGGTCGTCGGCAGTGTCTTTGGCTGTAAGCATAATCACTGGTATATGACTCGTTCGAACATCGTTCTTGAGACGTCGGCACATCGTATTGCCGTCCATCACAGGCATCATCAAGTCGGTAATGATGATATCAGGTATATGTTCAAAAGCCAATTCCAGACCTTCTTGCCCATGATGTGCCATCAATATGCTATAGTCTGTGCCAAGAGAATCGGCCATAAAATGTAAAATCTGATAATCATCCTCCACCAAAAGAATGACCTGCCGCCCCTCATCCTTGGAAGCCGGCAAGGATTCGCGAACAGGCTCTTCTACATGCGTCTTCTCTTCAATGCCTTGTGCATGCATAGCTTCGGGATAGGTCTGTGGATTGTCAAACAATAGTGTAAATTTGGTACCCACCCCTTCTTTGCTTTCAGCTTTGATGTTCACTTTATGAAGTTCTGCCATCGAACGGACAATGGCCAAGCCGATGCCCGTACCCGATGCCTGATGTGGCCCCTGTACCTTATAATATCTATCAAAGATATGTGGCAACGATTCTTCAGGAATCCCATATCCGGTGTCACTGACAGTTATCGAACTACGGCCATGACCATTCTCATCCCACTGCCGATGAATAAGGCTGATATTACCTGACAAGGTGTATTTTAACGCATTCGACATCAGATTGGTGACCATAGCTCGAACGAGATCCGCATCAAAGAGTATAGGCACCTCGTCATCGGCAGTATCAACGGTAATGGCGAGGTGTGGATTGGTATTGAGTTCAATAAATGATTGGCCGATTTCACGAATTAGTTGTCCCAAGTTGCCCTTACTTACTGTAAGGCGGTTATTATGCGTTTCCGACTTTCGGAAATCAAGTAATTTGTTACATAAGTCAGTAAGTCGAAGCGAACTGTCGTAAACGAGCTGAATTCGCTTCTTGTCGGATTCATTCAGATGTCCGTTATGAAGCAGTTCCTCCAATGGCGCTTGAATAAGCGTAATTGGAGTCTTAAGTTCATGGGTAATGTTGGAAAAGAATTGCAAACGCTCGGCGTGGCGTGTCTGTTCGTCAATGTTCTTCTGTCGCTCGAGTTCCAATTCAGTTTTCAGACGCAAGCGATGCCTATAATGCAGGATGAAGATGATGATGGTCAGGACAAAGAGCATAAAGTAGATTAGTTTTGCTCCCAAACTTGCCCACCAGGGATGATGAATGTTGAAGGTGGCCCGTATGATATGCCGATCAGACCAAGGTTGTCCCTTGAGACGTGCCCTCACATTGATAGGATATGTACCGGGTCGAAGATTCCTGAACACCACACTGCCTTCCTTAAAGGGTATCCATTGCTGGTTCAATCCATCAATCTTACACTCGTATTCCAAATAGTGATTCTGAGCATAATCTTCTGCTCCGAATAGGAGACGGAAACTGCCTTGATTAGGGCCCAGATGATACACCCCTTTGTCATCAGGCAGAATCAAATGCTGTCCCGACCCTTCTTCTCCCGATTCAAGCACCTGAACGGAAAGGATATGTACGGGAACGGCATCCCGACGAGTGGTCAGACTATCGGGATAACAATGACACAAGCCCTCCATCGATGTGAACACTATACCTCCATCAGCCTGCATCACAGCTCCACCATTGAAGTTGTTGACGGGAATATAATCCGCCTGGCTATAGTTGACAAATGTCTGGTCGATGGGATCAAGCATCGAAATGCCGTTGTTGGTCGACATCCAGATATTTCCCTTCCGGTCCTCCTGAATAGCACGCACATAAGTGTCCTGCAATCCTTCGCGATGTCCATAACTGACGTATTGCTCCGGAAAGCGCGTGTCAGGAATGCAACAGGGACCATCAGGGGTGGACAACCACAGGCGATTGCGACTATCGAACTTCAAGTGCTGGATTGAATTGGAGAAAAAACCCGTCTGTTGCGACAACTGCTTGATGAGTTTATCATCACCATCAAACAAGTACAATCCATTTTCGTAGGTGGCCACCCAGAGTTTCCCCTGGGAATCGCGGCGTATACCATTGGCCGATTGCCGATTCAAAACCTGGTTAATGGGCGAAAGCCGGGCAGTAAAATTGTCTTGCAGAGTATAAACTCCATCTGTGGCTGTAATCCACAATGTGCCCTTGGGTTCACGATAAAAGGTGAGGGCCTCAATCTCATGATGGTCTGAGGTTGTGATGGTAACGATTTGCCGTGTCTGCTTGTTGAAAGCAAGGCAATGATAAGGTACGGCCAGATATAGCCAATCGCCGCCATCGCCATTCACCGAAAATATTGGACCATAGTTGGTGCCTCGAGCCGATATGTCGTAATCCTGGGTTTGATTTACACCTTCGAACCCCAGCACATGATTGCGAGTGCCGACCCACGTCGTACTGCCTTCCACATAAATACCCCAAAATGGCGAAGAATGGATTTTTTCAAAATAAGGTGGTCGATGGCTGATGAATTCCACACCCATGCCGTCATTACCGACCCAAACGTTCTTATAACGGTCTTGATAGATGGTTCGAATATTTTGCAGCAAGGGTATGATACCTTTGGCATTCAATGGTCCGACCTCCCCAGTATAAATATCCACTACCATCACGCCACGATTAGTGGCTAGCCAAAGTTCCCGATTGTCTATCTCCTCAATGTCGAAGATTTCCATCCTCTGCAAATGCGAAAATTCGACCAATTGCGAACTACCAGGCACATAATACCAGAGCCCGACATTAGTCGCCAGCCAAATGCGGCCTGTGTGGTCCTTCTTGACATGATTGACATTCACACGATTCAGCGAGGTGTCGTCCATCGTGAGCGGTGAAAGCCGATGGGTATGAGCATTCAGTACGCTTGCGCCCTGCATGTACGAGCCGATAATCAGATTGCCGTTGCCATCATCCACCCCACAACGGAAATAGACATCCCGACTCGGAAGATCGATATCATTAATGCTCCCACTAGCAAGCGACAGAGTCATGATGCGAGTAGGTGCGATAAGCCAAAGATTGCCTTCTGCTGCCGGAGTAATGCAGAGCACATTTGACAGCGTGCTGTCGGGTGTGTTGTAACAGGCAGTCTCTCCCGTGTCAGTCTGAAGGCATCCGATTCCTGCACCTTTCGTACCGACCCACAGACGATTACGCTGTGCTTCGTACCATAGGCAATTCACCATGTTGGCACTAAGCGCAGAGTTCGAAACATTGTAATTACTGAATGTCTGCCCGCTATAGACGTTCAAGCCCGATTCGGTAGCAATCCATAGTCGTCCTTTTTTGTCCAATACCAGATCGCGCACGAAATTATTCGACAATCCCTCATTGATAAGGATATGCTCCGACACGTAATACTGCGCTTGGCAGACTGACGTGACAAGTAATATCAGCAGCGAAAGGATACGAAGGCTGTATTTTTTCATTCTTGAAGGAATTAATAAATATTTGCTGCAAAGATAGGGCTTATTTTCGATTTTACCAAGAAAAACACCCTGAATTACCATATAGCAATCGGTCAAAAGGGTGCACGAATCCGCCATGAACGATTTGTGCACCCTTTTGACGAGCTGAATCAACAAAAAAAAACATCCAATATCTCTATCTTTGCAGCGCAATTTTACCGGCACACACTTTAACTTCACCCGTGATTTCCCACATATTCTTTTAATAACTAAACAAACTAAACACTAATGAACCGCAGTAGTATTACTATCAAAAACTGCAGCCGGCACCTATGGTTTCTGCTGCTCCTCTGCATGACCATGCTGGCTCCAGCTCTTCATGCCCAAACAATCACCGTCAAGGGTACTGTGAGCGATGCCATGGGCCCTACCGCAGGTGCTACTGTCCTTGAAAAAGGCACGCAGAATGGCACTATCACCAACATCGACGGTGTTTACGAAATCAAGGTCGATGCCAACGCAACGCTTGTTTTCAGCTTCGTAGGCATGACCAGTCAGGAGATCCCCGTACAAGGTCGCAGGAACATCGACGTCACCCTCTCCGAAGACAACGAGCAGCTCGAAGAAGTGGTTGTGGTAGGTTACGGCTCGATGCGCAAGAAGGATCTGACCGGTGCTGTGATGCAGATCAACCCCGACAAGATTGCCGATGCCAATCCCGCCACCGTGCAGGATCTCCTGCGTGGCACAGCGGGAATGCAGATCAGCATGGACGCTTCGGCCAAAGGCGGTGGCTCCATCACCCTGCGTGGTCAGAACTCCCTCTACACCGAAGACAATCACAACTCTCCACTCATCGTGCTTGACGGCATGGTATTCTATGGAGAACTATCGGAAATCAATCCCGATGATATCGGTCAGATTGACATTTTGAAGGATGCCTCTTCGGCCGCCATCTATGGTGCCAAGGCTGCATCGGGTGTCATCATCATCACCACCAAGAAAGGCAAGCAGGGCAAGCCTGTCATCAACGTTTCGGCCAACTTCGGTCTCGACACCAAGAGCAAGTTCCGCGAGGTGTTCAGTCCCGATGGCTATCTGAAGTTGCGTGAAGACTTCTATAAGACCGGTACCCTGGGCTTCGACTCCAAGGGAAACTATACCTATTACCAAAAGGGCACTACCCCAGCAGGCTACTACGACAACCCGAACAATCTGTCGCAATATGGTATCACCCAAGACCAGTGGGCAGCCTATACCACCAATGTGGATGGCGAGTCGGCAATGAGCATCTACGCCAAGCGCATCAATATGTTTGCCTACTCAAAGGATGCATTTGATGGATTCCTCAATGGTCAGACCACTGATTGGGAGGATATGGTGTTCCGCAATGGATTCCGCCAGGACTACAACGCCAGCATCAGTGGTGCCAGCGACAAGGTGAACTACTATTTCTCGTTCGGATGGTTGAAGAACGAAGGCGTAACCGCAGGTGACAATTACCTGACTTTCCGTTCCAACATGAAGATCAACGGCAAGGTGACCGACTGGCTTGAAATTGGCGCCAATGTCAACTTCCAGGACCGTTCGGATGGTAATGTCGCCATCGACCTCAACACCGAACAAGACCCATATTCCTACACCACAATGCTCCGCCTCAGTCCATTCGCCACAGCCTACAATGAAGATGGCAGCTACAAGCAGTATCCGATGGACAGCGCCTTGCACTATGGCTACAATTACTTCTTCAATCGGGACTATTACAATCTCGAGAAAGGCTTCACCATCGTCAATTCCATCTTCAATGCCAAGGTGAAACTGCCATGGGGCATCACCTACGATTTCAACATCTCGCCTCGTTACCAGTTCTTCTACGACCGCTACTTCATGTCGAGCGAACTTCCCAACAGCGATCCAAAGGAAAAAGGTGTAAACCGTGGTTGGGCCAAGAACTTCGACTACTCGCTCAACAATACCATCAATTGGGACTACACCTTTGCCGATCGTCACCATGTCATCCTGACATTGGCTCAGGAAGCCGAAGAGCGCCGTTACTGGTCGGACAATATCCAGTCTCGTCTCATACTGCCATCCGATGCTCTCGGGTTCCATAACACGCAGAATGGCACCAAGGAGAACAGCAACTTCTCGACCAACGACACCCACGAGACGGCAGCTGCCTACCTCGGTCGTCTGTTCTATAGCTACGACGATCGCTACCTCCTGACAGGCACTATTCGTCGCGATGGTTATTCGGCCTTCGGTTCATCCAATCCTTGGGCAACCTTCCCTTCATTCTCTGCTGCCTGGACCTTCACCAACGAAAAGTGGTGCAACATCTCATGGCTCGATATGGGCAAGCTTCGCCTCTCTTGGGGCCGCAACGGCAACCGTTCGCTGGCCAACACCTACCTCTCGCTGGCCAACCTCGGCGCAGGTGCTGGCGCCACTATGGATTACCTGAATGACAAGGGCGCGCTCGCTACCGACATGAAATATCTCATGATGGACCGTCTCGCCAATCCTGAACTACAGTGGGAGAAGACCGAAGCTTTCAACGTAGGCCTCGACTTTGCGATGCTCAGCAACCGCATCACTGGCAGCATCGACGTTTACGCCAAAACCACCAAAGATATGATCATGCAGCAGCGTCTGCCCGATTTCTCAGGCTTCAGCTCCATCTACACCAACCTCGGTGAAATCCAGAACAATGGTGTTGAACTGACGTTGAACACGGTCAATATCGACCAGAAGAACTTCCGATGGAGCACTTCGCTCACTTTCGCCTACAACAAGAATCAGATCAAGCACCTCTACTACGACTATGACGAGAATGGCAAGGAGCGCGACGACACCTCCAACGGCTGGTTCATCGGCAAGTCGGTAGGACATATCTGGGACTATGAAGTCGTTGGAACCTGGCAAGTCAGTGAAGCCGCCGAAGCGGCTCTTGGCGGACAAGTGCCCGGCGACCCCAAGGTAGCCAATCACTACACCGATGATGACATCATCAATGCCGACGGCACACGCACTCCTGTCTATAACGACAAGGACAAGGTATTCCAGGGACATCGCACTCCTCCCGTATATTGGAATCTGCGCAACGACTTCCGCCTCTACCGCGACCTGGACATCTCGTTCAATATCTACAGCTACATGGGGCATAAGAGCACTTCCACCTATTACCTCAATAAGTTCAACACAGTCGACTGCATGACCCGTGCCCACAACCAGTTCAAGCAGAGCTACTGGCTTCCCGAGAATCCCACCAACGACTACGTTCGTCTCGACGCTGCCGGTCCTGCCGGTGCCAGCGATCCGGTTCGTGTGTATAAGCGTTCCTTCGTTCGTCTTGACAACATCACCATCGGTTACACCGTTCCTGCACGTTGGACACGCAAAGCCATGGTTGACCGTCTGCGCATCACTGCTTCCGTACGCAACGTTGCACAGTTCGGCGGCGACAGCCGCTGGGAGTTCGGCGATCTCGAAACCGGCGGTCTCGCTACTCGCACCTACAATCTCGGCTTTAACTTTACTTTCTAATATACGTAACTGTTAACATTAACAATAGAACTTATGAAACGTATCCAATATATTGCATGCACTCTTTTTGCAACAGTTGCTGCAACGATGATGACAAGCTGCAACGACGACTATCTAGCGCAAGACCCGTTGTCGTTCTATGAGCCAGGCTCCACCTACAATTCCGAGGCGGGTCTCAAGGCCGCCATGGCCGTGTGCGATCGTCATCTCCGCTATATGTTCACCACCGGCAATGCCAACAATTGTCCCATTGCCACCGACTATCTCTTCTCCGACATCGGCATCTACGGAAAGACCGATGCCAACGCCACCGACCTTCAGGACGACTTTGCACGCAAGATCCAACCCACCTCGGGTCTACTTGGAAATGGCGACGGCAACCATATCATGGTGCTTTGGGAGGAGTCGTTCAATGGAATCAAGTATGCCAACACCGTACTCTCCTATATCGATGGCGTTACCGGTCTGAGCGAAGAAATCAAGAATGCCTACAAAGGCCGTGCTTATTTCCATCGCGCAATCAAGTACTATAACCTCGTCTTCTGGTTCGGTGATGTGCCTCTCGTAACCCGTATCATCGACCGCCCCAAACAGAACTACAAGTCCACCAAGAAGGAAGCCATCCTCAAGATGCTCGTCCACGACCTCGAATTTGCCGTACAGCACGTGCCTGCCCAGGCTAATACCGAATACTATGGTATGGTCAACAAGGAGGCCTGCATGCACCTGCTCATCAAGTGTTATCTGGCTGTCGGCGAATATGCCAAGGCCGAACAGATGGCTACCGACCTGATCCAGAACCAGGGCCATTCACTCATGACCGAGCCTTTTGGCACATTCAATCCCGGAGGCAACGAGCAGACATGGAAGATCGAACGCAACGTCATCTGGGACCTCCATCGTGCCGAGAACAAGGTTGGATCGTTCAACAAGGAAGCCCTTATGGTGGTCAACAACTTCTCGACCCAGGCGGTCATCAACTTCTGCTCCATGCGTATCTTCGGCCCCTTCTGGAACAATGGCGGCATGAAGGATCCTTCGGGCAAGCAAGCGGGTATGCGCTATGCACGGAGCGATGCCAACAACTACGATCCTTCTGCGTCATGGGTACAGGTACTCGGCCGTGGTATTGCTACCATGCGTCTTAGCGACTTCGCACAGAACGGACTCTGGGTTGTGGATGGAGAGATGGATCGTCAGGACCTTCGCCACAACAGCGAGGTGGGCAACTGGGTCAACATGACCGACCTCACCTACAACAATCCTGCATCGCCCGAATGGTATGGCAAGCACTATATGCTCTATCATCCCGAAACAGGTGCCCTCCTCTGCCCCGACACCATCCGCTCGTGGTTCGATCATCCGCTCTACAAGATTTATTACAACGATGCCGTATCCGACCCGGACATGAACACCAACGACTGGCAGGGTGTGCGCAAAGGCAGCAATGGCAACATGTACCTCTTCCGTCTGGCCGAGACCTACCTGCTTCGCGCCGAGGCAAAGCTCTATCAGGGTCGCGCTGCTGAGGCAGCAGAGGATGTCAACATCATCCGCCGTCGTGCCAATGCCAAGAAGATGTACACCACTGTCAACATCGGCGACATCGCCAACGAGCGTGCCCGCGAGCTCTTCCTCGAGGAGTTCCGCGACGTCGAGCTCACCCGCATCTCGATGTGTGTAGCCAACAGCGGCGTGAAGGACGAATGGGGCAACACCTACAGCAAGGACAACTGGGACAAGCAGCAGGGCACCGACCGCGAAGGTGGCAGCTACTGGTATCAGCGCTGCATCCGCTACTCGTTCTACAACCGCGGCTATACCATCTCGTCAGGCAATGCCGCTGCCCTCAACTACACGATGGACAAGCGCAACCTCTTCTGGCCAGTGCCCAACAAGGCTATCACAGCCAACAACCGTGCTCCACTGGCACAGAATTATGGCTACGATGGTTATGATGCTTCCATTCCGATGTGGGACAACTGGGAAGATGCCGTGGCCGACGAAATGACTACCGAATAAGCCTGACAATTGGTTTTAGTTAATAGTTAGTAATGTGTGTCGGGGTGTGCCAAAGGCTATCCTATCGGCTTTTGACACAACCTTTTTAATTATCATCATAATGAAAATCCTACGAAATCTCTTTATATTATCGTCATTCGCTTTGGTCGGCACAGCTCTCTCTGCCCAAGTACCGATGGGCGAAGTCATTGAACGTGGACTGAGCGCTGCCCGCAGCCAAAGCCTGCTGATGGCCCGCACGCTCGAATCGCAGGAAGGACGTTTCCCGCGCTCGTTCGAGAAGGGCGGGCTCGTCACAAGCGACTACCGATGGTGGTGCTCCGGCTTCTTCCCAGGTGTGTTGTGGCAACTCTATGCCGACAAGCCATCCGAAGAGCTGCGCCGCTACGCCGAACTCTTCACCGATCGCACCGAACCCGTCAAGACCATGACCGACACCCATGACCTCGGCTTCATGCTCTATTGCAGTTTCGGCCAGGGATACAACCTTACGGGCAATCCGCATTATCTTGACGTCATTGCCGAAGGTTCCGACAACCTCATCGGTCGTTTCGATCCGAAGGTGGGTGTCATCAAGTCGTGGGAGTCTGGTCCCAAGTGGAAATACCCCGTCATCATCGACAACATGATGAACCTCGAGATGCTCAGTTTCCTGAGTCGTGAAACGGGAGATCGTCGCTATGTGCAGATTGCCGAAACACATGCCAATACGACGATGAAGAATCACTTCCGCGATGACTACAGCACCTATCACATGGTTTCGTACGACCCTGCTACAGGTCAGCCCCACGTGAAGCAGACAGTCCAGGGATTTGCCGACGGAAGTGCCTGGGCACGTGGCCAGGCTTGGGGCCTCTATGGATATACGATGATGTATCGCGAGACCCTTCAGCCGCAATATCTCGAGCAGGCCAGGCACATCGCCCATTTCATTGCTTCACATCCCCGTCTGCCCGAAGATGGTATCCCATATTGGGATTTCGACGCTTCCAATATTCCCGATGCTCCTCGCGATGCTTCGGCAGGCGCTGTTATGGCTTCGGCGTTCATCGAGCTCAGCCAGCTTGACCCCACAGCCGATGCAGCCCAGTGGCTTCAGTTGGCCGAAAGGCAGCTGCGTTCGCTCACCTCACCGGCCTATCTTGCCAACGATGGAGAAATTGGTGGATTCATCCTCAAGCACAGCGTGGGTTCTCTGCCAGGGAATAGCGAAATCGATGTGCCCCTCACCTATGCCGACTATTACTATGTCGAGGCCTTGCTCCGCATGAAGCGACTGCTGGCCCTGCCTTCGCCTCAGTGCGATCGTCAGACTTGGGTTGATGCACTCACTCGTATTGCCACTCCCGTGCTGAAGAATCTGGCCGAGGGAACGCTCAAGAGCAGTTTCCCGTTCGAATCGCTCTCCACCGATCCCGACCGCCGCGAGGTATCGCTGCTCGAAGCTGTAGGCCGCACCCTCTGTGGCATTGCTCCATGGCTTGAACTGGGACCCGATGCCACTCCCGAAGGTCAGAAGCGCGCCGAAATGATCGAGCTTGCTATCAAAGGCCTGCGCAATGCCGTCGATCCCAAATCGCCCGACCACCTGCGCTTTACGGCCAACAGGCATCGTCAGCCCTTGGTCGATGCTGCTTTCCTTGCCGAAGGACTGCTGCGTGCTCCCACACAACTGTGGGGCAATCTGGACAAGACCACACAACAACGATTGATCGGAGAACTCAAGGCCAGCCGTAGCATCGTTCCCTACGAAAGCAACTGGCTGCTCTTCGCTTCCATCATCGAAGCTGCACTGCTTGAGTTCGATGGCAAATGTGACGAACAACGCCTCAACTATGGAGTAGAACGATTCCGCAACGAATGGTATAAAGGCGATGCCTGGTATGGCGACGGCACCGACTTCCACCTCGATTATTACAACAGCCTCGTCATCCAGCCCATGCTCACCGAAGTGCTGATGGTGATAGAAAAACATAACAGGAAGCATGCCGATTTTCTCAACACGCAGCAAGTACGTTTGGGACGTTATGCCGAACAGTTGGAACGTATGATTTCTCCCGAAGGCTCCTATCCCGTCATCGGACGAAGCATCTCTTATCGCTTTGGCTCTTTCCATGCACTCAGCGATGCCGCCCTTTTGCATATCCTTCCTTCTCGTGTCAATCCTGCGCAGGTCAGATGTGCACTCACGGCCGTCATCAGGCGTCAACTTAGCCAGCCAAACACTTTCGACCGCAATGGTTGGCTGCGCGTAGGTTTCACGGGTGCTCAGCTCCACATTTCGGAGGACTACATCAACACAGGTAGCGAATATCTCTGCTGTGCTGCATTCTGTGCCCTCGGTCTGCCCGTCACCGATGCATTCTGGTCGAATCCCTACACTCCATGGACCAGCCTGAAGGCTTGGACAAACATTGATGTCCCTGCCGACCACGCTATCAGATAAGCACATCGCATCAGCTTTGATTGCGGGAAAAGCGAAATAGACTGCAGCATACAGATTTGGCATATAGAATCTGTATGCCGCGATCGCAGCGGTCCAATTTACGATTGTGAATTGGACCCATCCTGTAGGAGCATACAGATTTGGCGTATCAAATATGTATGCCGCGATCGCAGCGGTCCAATTTACGATTGTGAATTGGACTCATCCTGTAGGAGC
>JAEEGL011602150.1_pt1 | contig 12781 bp, 12 predicted proteins | sample 9134231 | NCBI WGS metagenome assembly JAEEGL01 (sample SAMN16246548, study PRJNA631951) | gut metagenome | biome: gut microbiome; feature: rumen; material: fiber-attached | host: Bos | place: Iran: Karaj | collected 2018-10 | reverse complement strand
GGCAAAGATCTACAGCCTGCTGGAGATCAACCCCAACCCGATTGGGAAGGTAAAATCCATGGTGCACCCAAAAGCACCTCCAAAAAATCCGCCTCCTGAGAACCAAGGAGTTATGTAGGATTTAGCTGCAATGCGGGTTAACATTCCGTTGGCATCTACTGTGGCAACAGATGTGTTACTGCTACTCCATGTCAATGGGGTCATACTTGAATCAATGACGGGTGAAAAAGTATAGTTCCCGCCAACCGTTAAATCTAAACTATTTGGAATAACATCAAGAACATAGAATGCACGGGATTTACCCAGTTCTGTACATGTAATAGAACCAAATCCTGGTGCAATGGCATAAATTCTAAATCTTGTTTCACCTGAATAACTAGTATACTGTGCGGCTATAGCATTACCGGTAATCAATTAATCACTTATTGAATTGTTATTAGTACTACCAACAGAATAGGTTTCTCCTACCTTTAGAATTATATAGCTTATGGCATTGGAATTAATGGTAAAAATGGACACTAGCAATAGTAATAATACTTTTTTCATTGTCTTTATTCTTCGCCTCCCCGCCCCCAGGTTCGGCCTCTAAAAAGTTATTGGAATGTTTTAGATACGGCATATAAAAAGATGTGGGAACTATACTCTTCTTCTCGTCCCACAAACGGAAGCTCTTGCATGCCCTGAACAGTTGAACGAGCAAGCATAGAACCCACACTGATATGAATTACACATTTCTGCACGAAGTGCAAGAAATGAAAGTGTAATCACATCGCATGGGCATCTACCCTCGCTATGTCCATGACTGTTCAGAATAGTTTGCAAGATTTCCGTTCGTCAAGAACAAAGCGTCAAAGTAAACGCCTTTTTAATATGTCGTGGCTCTTACGGAGTGTCGGCCTGTCCGGACGTGGCCGTGCTTCTTAGAACTCTGAGAGTCGGGTGCAAAGTTACGAAAAAAAGTTGTAAAGAACAACGGATTTTGGAGAATTAACGTAATTCGGCCTAAAATAAACCCAAAAAGGTCATTAGGATTATATTGGGAAACTAATCACCATAATACGCATAATTTGTCCCATAAATTATTATAATTATTCAAATTTGTGGATATAATTATTCAAATTATTCAAATCTGTTTCTAAGGGTAGATTGTATTGATACAATAAAATCGGTGGTTCATACAACGAACTTCTATTTATTTGGTAGAGTATAATTCTCATCGTAACTTTGCATCACGAACAAAAAAAGAGAATGAAGATAGTGAAAAAAATACTAATAGTCTTATTTTTGATAGCCGTCATAGTTGTTGGATATGGAGCTTGGATACTGCTTGGCAGCAAGACAAGCAATCCAAACAACTACAAAACCATTGGCGATATACCAACGCCTTGGGGATATGAGCGAATCAACGGGGATGATGCGGCTTATAGTGAATTCTTGCGGTCGCTACCATTAAAAGGAAAAGGGGCCGATGTCATGCTCTATACTGGAGGAATGTCTCGGTTTCAGTCGTTGAACTATGCTGTTATTGATCTCCCTCTACTGTCGAATGCCGAACAATGTGCAGACGCATGTATAAGGTTACGTGCTGAGTACCTATTTAATAGCGGACATTATAGCAGCATCCACTTTAAGGATGTGAACGGCAATACCATGAGATACACTGGTGGTACATCAAGAAAGGCTTTCAACAATTATCTCAGAAGGGTATATGGTATGGCAAGTACATATTCTCTTAGTAGGGAACTGCGGCAGAGACCATTGGCAGACATGCAACCAGGTGATGTGTTCGTATATGCGGCAGTCGATAGGCCAGGCAATCACCAGTATGGCCATGCGGTAATGGTTGTAGATGTCGCTGTCAATAAGAACGGCAAGAAAGCATTCCTGTTGGCAGAAGGTAATACGCCAGCTCGTGACATTCACATCATGCGCAACTTCGAGAATCCATTCCGTTCACCTTGGTTCTTCCTTGATGATGACGAAGAGCTGTTATTACTCTCGGTGTTTCCATATAAAGCAAACGAATTACGTCATTTTTAGACTGATATGAAACAATTGATTCTCTCTTTGATGATTGTGCTCATGAGCATGATGGCATCAACGCCGGTTAGTGCGAAATCTAACAAAAAGAATGTAACAGACCAAGTTCCAGCAAACATTGTGGTAAAACAGACAACGCATTTTAATGATGGGCGTACGCTAACCATCTACTACAAGAAGAGCGGGATGCAATGCGAGGTGTATTCTCCTTGCAACGCAAACGACTACAACGTGAGCGATGCTTCGAAAATCAAATCAACCAACTTTGAAGTAGTGGACAAGGTGGAGGGTAAACTCTACAAGAAAGCTTCTATTGGAGAGGTCACTCGATTGATTAAACGATTAGTGAACCAATACTTATGAAACGAAACAAGAAATGGGGCTGTTTTACTGCTATGCTACTATTGACGGTAGTAGCAGCAGTTTTCGGCCTGTATTGGGCGTGGAAGTATTACGGTCTGCCCGAATGGCCTGACCACAGGGACTACAAAACCTTTGAGGAACGGGCCGAGAAGGCACTGGCTTTTGCAAAGCGCCATAATATGAATGAGCACTATGCGATGTTCGTGGACTATAGCATTCCATCCGGAACGCCACGCCTGTTCGTTTGGGACTTTCATCAGAAGAAGATTGTAGCCAGCACTTATGTGATGCATGGCCCAGGAGGCGGAAGTACTAATGAAATCCCAAAGTTCAGTAATAAGCCAGGAAGCGAATGTTCTTCCCTGGGACGATTTCTCGTCACTAAAGAACATGGTAGCAGCCTTAAACGCAGCTTTCGACTAAAGGGAATGGATTTAGATAATCAGTCTTCCTATGCAAGAGGGTTGATGATTCATAGTTCTTATTGGGTTGACAAGTGGTGTTGGAAGAAGTACATCCCTCTACATCGGGCAAGCTGTAAGGGGTGTGTCACAATCTCTTCCAGAGGGATGTCTTATCTGTGGTCACTTGTCAATAAAGAGCAAAAACCATTGCTGCTTTGGTCTTTTGTCAGTAAACAAAGTTAAAAAAGATGTATAATCTTCGATACTTTCCATAAAAATGTGTATATTTGCAAAATTAAACCAGTTAGTGCATGGAATGGCTCAGAATATCTACCAGCACCGAATTGGTGCGAGTCGCCACGGACGAGATTGTCTATGTCCGTGCCGACGGCAACTATTCTGACCTTGTACTGACGAATGGCAAGAGTCGCAAGATGACATTCCAGCTGCATTTCTTCGATGAGGTGTTCCAACAGTTGCAGAATAACATGTTTGCCAGAGTTGGCAGGAGTCTCATCGTCAACAAGCGCTATATCCATGTCATCAATCTTACGGAACAGATATTGATATTCTCTGGCCAGCAGATAAAGGGCGACATCAAGCCTGTCAATGTATCGCGTGATGCTTTGAAGCAATTGAAGGAATTACTTGAAAACGAGAAAGGGGTAGACAATGGATGAACTAAACATGCAGAAACCGGAAGTGCCCATCATCATCATCGAACGTGATGAGCAGCCACAGCCCAAGGAGTCTGTGACAAAGGTCGTTGCCCCTTCCAGAAATGGGAAATGGCTGAAGAGGCTCCTTGCACTCGTAGCTATCGGCTGCCTGATGGTTGCCGCTCTTGCTGGCTATCATTTCTGGAACTACTATTGTAATATAGGCGTACCCGTTTCCACCACTCCCGAGCAGAACATCGAGAAACTTCAGCTGCCTGTAAAGCAGGAAACACCAGAAGTCGTAATGACCAGCGACAGCGTTCTTGGTGTCGCAATGGACTTCTATGCCATTCACGGCCTGAAGGCCAGCATCCAGTTCGAGGAACCCGACACTGCCGACACCTCCGTCTATCTCTATTGCCGCTGTGCCGACCATACTGCCGACGGCAATTACCTCGGTTCGTTGGTGGCTGAAGGAACGGAAAAACAAAGTGACCAATCCCGTTTAGGCTATATGGCTATGGCCGATGGCCGCATGGTGATAGGCATCAGCCGCAGCGACAAGGTGAAAGACTATGTCCTCGAGCGTGGCGGTTCGTTCTTCCGTCAGTTCATCCTCGTCAGCAACGGCGTCATCCCCGCCCGCTTCTATCTGCACGGCAAGGTGGAGCGTCGCGCCATTGGCCGTATCTATGACCGACTCTATTTCATTGCCACCCGCCACAAGGAAACCCTCTGGGACTTCGCCGATGCCCTCCGTGAATATGGCTTCATCGATGCCATCTACATCACCGGTGGCACCGACTATGTCTTCTATCGTGATAAAGATGGTATCAAACATGACATAGGTAAGCTAGACGAATATCCAAATGAGAAATGGAACGGAATCGTCCCTTGGCTGGTATTTAAGGTCGTAAATAACAATTAAGATTATGGAAACAGCATATTTTAATAGCATCAGAAGTAAGATTATTCATCTTCTTGATCAAGCCGAAAAAGAAGTTAGGGTTGCAATGGCATGGTTCACAAGTAGCGAACTATTCCAATCACTCCTTAAATGTTTAGAAAGAGGTGTCAAAGTTGAACTCGTTTTATTAGATAATGCGACGAATTTTATGTACTATGCTCCCAATTTTAACCAATTGATTGAAGCAGGTGGTGTGTTGAGGATAGCGAAACCAGAAAATGGTTTTATGCATCACAAATTCTGTATAATTGATGACAAGTTTATTATTACCGGCTCATATAATTGGACATACTATGCAGAAACAAGAAATATAGAGAATATAATTATCTCAGACAAACAAGAAGTCATTTTGCAATATAGGGATGAATTTGATTCATTGGTCAATCAAATGCCAAAAGCAACCGAAAGTCCGAGATTGGATTGGGAGGATATTGAGATGTGCCGAAATATTAATTTCGATGAACTTAATTTCGAAATTGAGAATATAGCAAAGAATCAGAACCTACCAGAACGAAAAGTGGTAAAGTCCTCGACAATAGTCACTATAGAAGAACGTCCCCTTAATCCCATATCAAAATATGATATTGGATTAAGGGCAACAACAAAAGGTGATAATTCTTCTATGACAACCATAATTCCCAAAGGTTCAAAACTTCCATTTACATCAAGAGAATATGAATTTTATAATTACGATGATCATCGTAACAAAGTAATGTGCACTGTTTTATATGACAATAACGGATACAAAAAACTCATAACAGAAAAGGCCATTACGGAAATAACAGCGGGAAGGAGTGATTGGGAACTTACGATAAGAGTTCAATATACACTTGTTCAAAGTGGAGATTTATTTGCAGAAATACGTTGTGTCCAGACTGGTAAGGCGATAAATGTAAAATCTTCAAATTCTGAGTTTGTAGACTATGAAGAATAAACTTCGTGAAGAACAACTGACAATTTTAAGCGAGATAAATGCTCGCTATATGACTCTTAGGAGTCTTTCTGACAACGAACTAAGAGAAAGAATGTGGCATATCGAAACTCAAATCGTCAATAATGAGAACCAAAAGAACATCTTAGATGTTTATCTTCCTGATATTTATGCCATTGTTAAGGAGACAGCAAGGCGCTTTACAGAAGGAAACATTATCGTTTCGGCTAATGACTACGACAAATATCTTTCTGAAGCGTATGACTTTGTTGCTATAGATAACGACAAGGCTATTTATAAAAAGCGATGGGATGCCGGTGGAGTGCCATTTGAGTGGAACATGGTACACTATGATGAGCAACTTCTGGGTGGCATATTACTCCATAAGGGATATGCTGTTGAAATGCTGACAGGCGAAGGAAAAACTCTTGTTGCCACTCTACCGGTAATGCTTAATGCCCTTACGCACAATGGGGTTCACCTGATGACAGTCAATAGTTATTTGTCGAAGCGTGACTTTGAACTCACGCGTCCAATATATATGCTATATGGACTGACAGCAGATTGTATTGAGTATTACCCCAATGGGGACCCAAGACGAAAGAAAGCATACAACGCAGATATTACATTCGGAACAAATTCTTCATTTACTTTTGATTATTTGCTTGACCATCTTGCTATGGATCCTGCAAAATGTGTTCAACAGAAACATACATTTGCAATCATTGACGAGTTGGATTCAATACTGATTGATGATGCAGGAACTCCACATGTCGTAGGCGGTGGCAATTATTTTAATCATGGCAAGTATTATAAAGAGAATCTTCCAATTGTAAATGAACTTTTGGAAACGGACAACGCTTTTCCTCTCTACAAATCTGACATTTTGAGGAAGAAAGCTGAATTCACAAAGGAAGGAAAAACGTGGCTTGCAGCCAAAAAGCAGATTCCTGATTTATTTACTGTTGAGAAAACCTATGAAATCGATGATTTCGACGAGTTGGTTCCAGCAGAAAAGAATGTATTTTTAGAAAAACTGTTCATTCAAAATGTCCTATATCAGTTGCTTGTTGCATTTACTGTTTATGTGAAGGATATTGATTATGTCGTAGACAATGGTAAGATTAAAATAATAGACAAGAATACAGGGCGTATTAAAGAAAGTAACAGGTGGGAACATGGATTACATACTGCAATAGAAGTAAAGGAAGGGGTTGATGTGCAGGATGATTTTGACAGTAGGGCTGTTATATCTTTGAAGAATTATTTCAAGCTATATAACAAAGTTGCAGGTATGTCTGGAACCATTATGGCTGTGGCCGACGAGTTAGAAGATGTCTATGGATTAAAGTGTGAAGCATTACCCACCCACAAACCTCTTATCCGCAAAGACATGCCATTACGGGTTTATAGGACAGAGGAACAAAAAGAAAAAGCTATAATTGACCTCATCATAGAAAACCGCAAAAAAGGTCGGCCGACATTGGTGGGATGCATCAACATAAAACGTTGTGAAACTATTGCTCGTTTGCTTGAAGAACAGACCATTCTGTTCAACCGTTTAGATGCTAAAACCATCAAAGAAGAATCTGTCACCATTGCGAAAGCTGGAATAGGGAATACTGTTACAGTAGCTACAAGCGTAGCAGGACGTGGTACCGACATCAAGCCATCACAAGATGCACTTGACAATGGTGGACTGATGGTTATCGGCACCGATTTGTTTGACTCAGTACGGATAGATAACCAACTGAAAGGAAGGACGGGAAGACAAGGAAATCCAGGTTCTTCCGTATTTTTCGCATCTTTGGATGACTCCATTTTGAAATATCTCAATAAAGACGAACAAAACCAATTTGAAACACTTATCAAGAATAAACTAGATGACGAACTTAACGATGCTCAAATACTATCTTTTTTTGCAAAAGCACAGTCTAATAGAGAGTCTTTATCATATCAAAGCAGAGTAAGCACAGCGCGAAAGGATGATGTTGTTGCTCCACGTAGGCTGAAATTCTATAGCCAGCGTAATGATTTACTCTTCAATCCGCAAAGTTCTATAATGTTAGTTGAGCAAATTGCCAAAGAAAAAAACATTTCCATTGACACAATAGATAATCATTTAAACGAATTATATCAGAAAACTAAAGAACTACTTAAGAGAAGCAAAAGAAACAATCCATACGCTACTCATGCCTTGGTAGCTTTCTCTAACAATAGACATTCATTTGCCATCCACTTTAGTATTCATTCAGTTATTATCAGTCGAGAGGACTTTGACACAGAGTTCAAGAGACAAGTGTTACTTCAAGTCTCAGATAAGGAATGGAAAAACTTTGTTATCTATATGATGGGTGATTTGGATAGTCATGAAATCGATTTGCTTGATGAGAAATATGAGAAAATGATGAGTAGAATTAAAGCCATTGTCCTTAGTAGGCTTACAAATTCCACCATCATTTTCGATGTAAAACAGCCAGAAGAATCCCCTGAAAGCACCGGGAGATCTACTCCCCAACCAATAAGACCTCCAATTGTTATTGCCCCAGATGATTCTTGTCCATGTGGCAGTCAAAAGAAATACCGTGAATGTCATGGTCGAGGCATTCACGGTACTCCTATGAAGAGGCGTAGACATTAGTTTTCTTTTACGAAAGGAACTAAGTCATCGTTAATATACAAGAAAAAAGAAATAGATCTGGAACTGTCTGGATTTCTAACAGCCAACATTGGGTTACGGGTATTAATAGACTCATCAGCAGCTTTTTGGGCTATAAGTTCCTTTGATGCTTGTGTATATGTATTCGACTCTTCCGTTGAATATGCATAGTCACCAATATAGTCAATAATACCCTTTGATGTTCTGAAAGCATCCTCTAATAGAGCCTTTGCGTTATAAGCTTCTATCATGTGCGTCACCATAATCAATTGACCGTCCCTGCTATAGCTTCCGAGTAAATATCCTATTGGTCCGTCGGCACTGTCATCCATATCTTCGCCGTCAAATATAGTCTCCGAACTAATGGTCATGCGAATGTCATATCCGTCGAGCTTGTAAGTTTCTAAACGGTCAGCCACCACACCTCTTCTGTCATGTGACCATATGGTACTATGCAGGTTGTCTCCTTGCCCAATTTTCAAATTCAATTCGCGTACAAATAGGTTAACAAGCGAAGCGATGTCACTATTTGTAGCCAGGAAGGTTGGTGAATAGCAGCCACTTCCTTCAAGATAGAAGTTCTTTGTGTCTTGTTCTATGCGCGACAAATATGCTTTGCGCAGTTCAAAAGGATTACCATCCTTAGACGATACACACAGCAGATTAGAGGCATGGTTCGTGATACATAGGCTGATAACATCAGCTTCAGGTACCGCATAACTAATGAAATGAAGCATCTCGTTACTTCCTGTGCAGTCAATTATCAAATCGTAATCCTTTATTTGATTGATGCTATCCGCTTGATTACTATAATTGATGTTGCCATAGAAAGAGCCGCCTTCGTATGTGAAGACATTGACATTATCATGTTGATGCCAATAACCACTATCTTTGATTTCCTTTGCTTTCACAAATGGGTTTATTGAAAGTAGTCTCTTTTTTAGGGCATCAACCTTACTCTCCCCTAAATCAGAAAGAAGATAAGTGCTCCTGCAAATATTCCCAGGTTCTACAATGTCGCTATCCCATAGTCCCATAACAGTAACTCCACTTCTTGCTAATGATTCGGCAATCATGGAACCCAATGCCCCAAGTCCGACAAGGGCAATTTTTTTGTTTTGAAGCTTTTGTGAGAAGACTCCTCTACCAAAGAAAAGATTGTTGTCAATAATCTGTGGAGGCTGTTGTCTCAAAGGAAATGAAACGAGTTTCCTAAGACTTATATTTCCCAAACCCAAATTAACAAAAATTTGTTCATATTGACCAGCATTTCGACATGTGAAATAAACACGCCAATTCAATCTTCCCGATTCATTAATCCCAAGCGCAAAAAAATGATATTCGTAAGGATATACCTCTGTAGCTTGTTCTATTTCCCATTGCCTATATGCTTCTTCATCTTGTTCTTCTGGTGTCATTTCATCAAAGTCTTTGATTGGACCAATGTAAAACCCTAATGGAGTATAACCTCCATTCTTTTTAACGTCAACTATAAGCTCAGCAATACATTCTTTTATCAATTCTTTTTGTTGCGGCAAGACTTTTGTAGAAACAAAATCAGAAATCCAACCTGAATGCGCAGGGAGATAAGTCTCGTCTTTTACAAGTTCATCTTCTATTTCTGCCAAAATACTGATGGCCTTTTCTAAGGAATATTTCTTGTAACCTCCATACAGGCCGTCTTCTTTAGTCCATGTTTTGTATAGATTGAATCCTTGCAATAAATGTTCACAGGTCTTTTCATCCCATTCATATTGATTTCTAAGAAGAACAAAATCTCTATAGGTGTCATAATCCTTGGGTGCTTCATCAACTATAATATATGGCAATTCGTAATTTGTCAATTCTTTGTTTTGGAGAGCATAAAAACGTTTATCTGGTGTCTTGACGCAATGAATAGTGCCCATTTTATCTTTAAAATAATCCATATCATTGGAGAAATCTCCAACAAAAGTCAAAATGGCATCACCATGAAATTCGCTTAGCTCATCACTGTTTTCCCAACTATATGCACTCTCAAAAGCTAATGCTTTCCTTACGTTCTCGTCCTCAATAACAGCTTCTAAGTCGGGGCGCATCTGGCGGGCAATCCACTCTTTAAGACGGAGGATTTCCTGCTCCAACTGGTTCTCAGCTGTTTCAGCAAAGGGGGTGTTCAAGCAAAACCAACCGCCATACTTCTCAGCCTTTGAGTCCCTTCTTGGATTGTAAATCAAATGAGGATACCCAAATAATGATTTGGTACGAAACATAAGTTTCTGATGTGGAAAAGACTTTGGAATCTCCACTCTCAGTTCAAGTGGGTGAATTGTGTTAAGAACCTCAACACGACCCACATAACAATTCTTTTCTTCCTTGTCTTCAGACTCCTTGAATTCCTCTATGACACTAAAGTCTGGATGATTCTCGAAGAACGAAGTGTAGAAAGAAGCTTCTTTATACTCAAACATAAGTCAATTATTCCAATAGATTAAGCATGTCCCCTAGGTGAAGGTGTTGATGGTGACGGATTGTTAGTTCTTACACGACGCTCAGTCTCCAAACCAGAGTGCTCATTGTTAATATAAGACTCACTATTTGAACGAATCCCATTAATTGAAGGTGTATAAGCCATATCTTTCTGATTTTATTGTGCAAATATACGAAATAAATAATAAATATGAAGTGTTTTTTAAAATATACCAATTTTATTTGATTATTTTAACCACATTTTTGTAATCACAATCATTCTAACATACTATCTTATATACTATCTTATCATTTCATACCTTGTGAAAGAAGATAACCACGGTTTTCTTTCTGTATTATTCAAAGCAATAAAAAATGAAGCGAAACGTTATAGGAAATATGGCAAAACGTAGAGAAATAAGGAATAGCACGGCAGAATTCCTTATCTTTCAGATAGAAGGGAAGGAACAGGGTGTAGAGGTGTACTATAAGGACAAGACTGAGAACCACGGACGGTTCTGCTAATCGGTTTTAGCCAGACAATAGAATAAGAGACAATACGTTATAAGAATATGGAGGTGAAAACAATAAAAGAAGCATTGCTGAAAGGCGAACGAGTGACGCTGGAATGTAAACGGGCAAAGGCTGAGGTTCCCAAAGAACTTTGGAAAACGTACTCTGCCTTTACAAACACCATTGGTGGCTTGATTTTGCTTGGGATTGATGAGAATCTGAAAGAGAAAGACCCAAGCAAGAGATTCCAGATAATAGGTGTTGAGGATCCACAGAAAATCCTCACGGACTTTTGGAATACCATCAATAGTGACAAGGTGAGCGAGAACATCCTTACGGACAAGGACGTTGAGGTGGTGGATATGGATGGCAAAAAGATAGTCTGCATTCATGTGCCAATGGCTGACTACCGCATGAAGCCCGTCTATCTAAATGGCAATGTATATAAGGGTACGTATAGGCGCAACCACGAAGGTGACTATCATTGCACGGAGCGACAGGTGAGGACAATGGTGCGCGATTCCTTTGAGGAAGGTAATGATGGCATCATGATGCATCATTACAATATGGACGATATTGATCTGGATTCGCTGCATCGCTATCGTAATCATTTTAAGGTGAGAAACGATGGCCATGTGTGGAATGAGGCTGACGACAAGGCTTTCCTAAAGAATCTGGGAGGTTACATCGTTGACAGGGAAACGGGTGAGGAAGGTCTCTCTATGGCAGGACTGATGATGTTTGGTAAGGGCTTGCCCATCCGCGAACGCTTCGACAACTTCCGAATGGACTATATCAACTTCTGCAACCTGATAGGTGATGAGCGATATAGTGACCGACTGACTTACGACGGACGTTGGGAAAACAACTTGTACCAGTTCTTTACGATTGTGATGCCGAAGATGACATTCGACCTGCCAAGACCTTTCCGTATGGAAGGTGTGGTGAGGGTGGATGATACGCCACAGCACAAGGCTGTCCGTGAGGCATTTACGAATGCGATTATTCATGCAGACCTAATGGCGGATGCTGGTATCTTACGGATTGAGAAGCATGATGACAAACTTTGTTTCCGTAACCCAGGACTGCTGAGACTACCTATAGAACAAATTTATGAGGGTGGCAATTCCAAGGCACGTAATCCTCGCATACAGAATATGCTCCGTATGATAGGCTTTGGCGAGAACCTCGGCTCTGGATTCCCCAAGATAATCGCAGCTTGGAAAGAAACCAACTGGGGCGAACCTGAGTTGAAGAATAAGATAGAGTTGGATGAGGTGGAACTGGTGCTGCCTATATCTGCTCCTAAAGCAGTAAATGAGACTGTAAATGCACCTGTAAATGCACCTGTAAATGCACCTGTAAAACTGAGCAAAACGCAGTTAGCTATAGTTAAAGCAATTTTGAAGAACAAACACGTCACCTATGAGGACCTATCATCAGTCGTAAGAGCACATAGAACAACGATAATGCGCAATATGGCAACATTAAAGAAGAAAAGCGTTATTAGACGTGTTGGAGGTGATAAGAATGGATATTGGGAACTGCTAATAGATATAAAAGCCCTCAACCCTTAGAATGGAGAGAGGTATAAGACATTAAATATGACAAAACGTAGAGAAATAAGAAACAGCACGGCTGAGTTCCTGATCTTTCAGTTAGAAGGGAAGGAACAGGGAGTGGAGGTGTACTATAAGGACAAGACTGTGTGGTGTACCCAGAAGGCAATGGGGATATTGTTCGACTGTACCTCTGACAATATAAGTGTGCATTTGCAGAACATCTATGATACGGATG
>JAEEGL010613446.1_pt1 | contig 12781 bp, 9 predicted proteins | sample 9134231 | NCBI WGS metagenome assembly JAEEGL01 (sample SAMN16246548, study PRJNA631951) | gut metagenome | biome: gut microbiome; feature: rumen; material: fiber-attached | host: Bos | place: Iran: Karaj | collected 2018-10 | reverse complement strand
ATCCGAGGTCAATAAATGCAAGATCAAATTCCCGTACACGTTTGAAGAAAAGGATAAGTGGGAAGATCCGATCTTCAGCGTAAAGGGTGACCGCATAGAGAAGTTTTTTGATGAATCGCGCGGAAGCACGCTTACCGTTCACTATTTTGACAGTGAAGACGGCATCTGCAGAACGGCTTTTGCGAGTGTAAGCGACCAGGTTCACGAGTGCAGACAGCACACCTGCGAAATCGCCTGGAAGTTCATATCCAAATTCACAAGATAATTTCCGATCGGTATTCGCGGAATACAGCTATTTAAAAAACGGTACGCAACAGGCGTACCGTTTTTTTATGCAAGTGCGGGAGGGTAAAACCATGATTGGCTGGGAAGGCATTACCCTCTGGGTGACCGAAAATCAACCGGCGGAGGGTAACCCAACTTGCTTTTTACCATCAAATAAAGGCTTTCGCGCGCGGGCGAGGGTAAAACCATGATTGGCCGGGGAGGCATTACCCTCTGGGTAGCCGGAAATCAACCGGCGGAGGGTAACCCAACTTGCTTTTTACCATCAGGAGAAGGGATTCCGAGCAGGCGGAGGGTAATGCAGGAAAAAAGCACAAAAAAGGGCCGCATACTGCGGCCCGGATAGCTGATCCTATTAAGATTTAAACTTTTCTACGATCTTTGAAAAATGCATACCGTTTGAGGCCTTGACGAGAACATTGTCATCTAAATCGATGAGTTGATCAAGGGCCGAAAGACATTCATCAAGCGTTTTAAAATATACAATATCCTTATCGGGAGCTTTTTCTTTTGCTGCCTTGTACATGCATTCCCCAAGTTCGCCCACAAACACATATCTGTCTATGGGCTTTGAAGCGGCATAAGCGCCGATTTCGGCGTGCATGGTCTCCGTGTCTTTGCCGAGTTCAAACATATCGCCCAAAACAGCAACCTTTTTCCCCTCAGCAAGACACAATGTATCGACGGACGCTTTCATTGAAAGCGGAGCCGCATTGTAACAGTCATCTATAATATAACCGTCGCCGTTTTTAATGAGATTAAGCCTTCCCGAAATGGTAGTTGCCAAAGCAAGACCCTTCTTTATATCCTCGATACTCATGCCGAGGTTTTCGCCGATCGCCGCGGATACGCATGCATTCATTACCATATGATTTCCGGGGATAGTGATCTTCGCGTCAAATTTCCGCTCACCGAGCGCAATTGTCATTTCGGAACCGGAAAGTCCGAGTGACTTTATGCTTTCAGGGTGTGCGTAATTGGACTTTCCCATGCCGTAAAATACAGGCTTTGTGCCATCCACATCCTTAACGGTCATGAGCTTGTCGTCATCGCCGTTTAAGAATATCGCGCCGTTTTTGTTTCTAAACTCAAATATCTCTGACTTGGCTTTCAAGATCCCGTCGCGTGTACCTAAGTTCTCAAGATGGCTCTGGCCGATATTTGTGATCACGCAGATATCGGGGCAGGCGATCCTTGAAAGAACCCTCATTTCGCCAAAATCGCTTATGCCCATCTCAATAACCGCGATCTCGGTGTCCGCATCTATCGAAAGAACGGTCAACGGAAGCCCGATCTCATTGTTGTAATTTCCCTGAGTCTTTAAAACCTTAAATCCTGCGGAAAGAACGCTGGCCACCATTTCCTTGGTGCTGGTCTTACCAACGCTTCCGGTTATGCCCACAACCTTAACGGGAAGGATAGATCTGTACCATCTTGCAAGTTCCTGCAAAGCCTTTACGGTATCATCAACCACGATGCATGCGCCCGTAACGCCTTCGGGCACATGGTCGCACAGCACTGCTGCCGCACCATTCTTTAATACATCCTTTATGAAGTCATGGCCGTCGACGCGCTCGCCCTTAATAGCCACAAAAAGACTTCCCTCTTTAACAAGCCTTGAATCCATCGTGACAGAGGAGATCAAAGCATCGTCTTTGCTCCCGCATATTTTTCCCCCGGTCGCCTTTGCAGCGTTATCTATTGAAAAACTTTTCATTTATATCCGTCCTTATCTTTAAAAAATACAGATCCGCAATCCGATCATTAGCCTTGCGGCGCCCCGATGTCCTGTTGCTCTCCCGCCGTATCATGCCCCTCTTCCGGCACCCCGATCTCCTGCTGTACTTCCGCCGTGTCAGGCTCCTCAACTTTCCTATGAAGCATCAAAAGCCTGTTCATTCCCATGGCTGCAACCATGTATATGATCGGGCTGTACAGATAAAGGTATCTCGCCCGTGCTTCGAACACAGTCAAAAAACACATAATGGCAAGCATCACGATCATTATCGCATTTTCCCGGTAGTCGGGATCGTCGCGACGCTTAAGCGCCATAAGTGCACACATGCAAAGAGTAACGAACCAGAATCCCTGCATGACCGCCACATAAATGTCGTGATTGTCGCCGATATGGTACACAAGACTTCTTAAAAATACCGCCGGCGCATCGTCCCTTTCATAATAAGTCCAGTAGAAATCGCCTTCGTTGCCCCAGCCGTAAGTACCGTCGTTAAAGTTAGTAAGCATCTTCTGCGCTTCAAACTTAAATATCCTTACGGGAAGCATGCTTATGATACGCCTGCCCGCTTCGATCATATCTTCTCTGTTTCTTTCCTCAACCGTCTCATAGGCAAAAGAACGATTCACGTCCCCCTGATTGTAAGCTCCGCCGTACTCCTCGTTAAGTCCCATCATAAAGTAGTGTGCGGGAGTAACACTGCGGGTCTCATCCGGTTCAAACCCCGTGATCCGCTCCATTCCGGATCTTAACAAAAGCGCACCGAGCGTTCCTATTGATACGACCACGATAAAGAGAAGAGCTTTCAAAATGCTCTTTCCCGCCCCGGTCGATCTTATTGTCGCAAAAAAATGGAATATTTCAAAGAACACGAGCACGATAAATGTAAGGATCACCGTAGGCTTTATGAAATATCCGACAAAAAGCGTAAGCGTGATAAAAAGCCAGCTTAAGGAAAAGCTCTTTGGCTTCTTTTTTAAGAAAAGCCATACCGCAAACGTCGGAAAGAAAATGCTGTAAGTATCCGAATACGGGATGCTCACCCATGGTGAAAGACCCGTAAGTATCACATAGAGGATCCAGAAAATGACCACGAGCGGCTTTTTGCCCGTAAGTATCCTTACACAGTCCGCAAAGAAATATCCCGTGAGGCTTACAAGAAGGCATCCCACGATAATAAGCGGAAAATAGATTGCTTTTATGCCGATCGACTTTACAACGATCAGTATCCCCGCAAATATGCCGGTCAAAAAAACATTGTTGGGATACAGTGAAAAATAATGCTCGTCCAAAATGTGTGCACCGTTAAAAGCCATATCCTGCGCCATTATCACTATCGACCTGCAATCCCAGCCTGTCTCAAAATATATCAAAGCCGCATAATATACCGAAGCACCGAACAAAAAAACGGTCAGGATCTTGAACACGTTCATCATAACTTTAAAATCATCGGGATCAGCGGCTTTTACCGCTTTGTCCGATCGTATCTTACCGTTAAAGAAGACAAGCGTAAAAATGATAAGAAATACGATAAAGAAAGCTAAGTTCGGCACTGCACAGTTATTTTTGCACACATAATAGAAGCGGTTGTCGAGCACAAGATCGACTAAGATCACGACCATGACCGCCACAGCAAATATCCATTCGGTTACACGAAAAAACTTCTTTTCTGCCAAGTGTTATTTCTCCATTGCGATGCTTATTATCTTTTCACAGAAATCAATGTATGACATGCCTGCAACAGCTGCCTCCTGGGGCATGAGCGACATCGGAGTCATGCCGGGAAGTGTGTTGGCTTCAAGTGCATAGATCGCACCCTCATGATCCATCATTATATCGATCCTTGCATACTGGTTAAGCCTTAATGCATGGTATACATCTTCCGCCATCTTCTGAACTTCTTTTGTCTTATCATCGGAAAGCTCGGCAGGGCATGTCTCCAATGTGGAGCCCTCCTGATACTTGTTCTTATAGTCGTAAAAGCCTTCCTTGGGCTTTATCTCGATGACCGGAAGCGCCTTGCCCTTTATGACGCCGACCGAAAACTCTCTTCCGTCCACAAACTTTTCCACGAGTACTTCGTTTCCGTAAAAGAACGCGCTTTCTTTTGCCTTTTTATATTCCTCATCGTTGTGCACGATGTAAACGCCTATACTCGAACCGCCGTCCGTAACCTTTACGACAACGGGATATTTGGGTGTATGATCGTCTTCCTCGCCCTTTTTAAGCGTATAACTTTCGGGAGTCGAAATATTGTAAAACCTGAAAAGATCCTTTGAAAGATCCTTATCCATCGCAAGTGCCGAGCTTATATAGTCATTTCCCGTATAACGGATGCCGTGAAGGTCGAATGCCGCCTGAACCTTGCCGTTTTCGCCGTTTTCGCCGTGAAGCCCCATAAATACGACATCAGCTTTCTTGCATATATCTATTACGTTCGGACCGAAGAACTCACTGTCCGCATCGGGTCTTAACGCTTTCACCGCGTTAATATCCGGATTCTGTTCTTTTATATTGTCTATATTGAGCAAAAGCTCGTCGCCGCGCTTAAAAACCGAATCTATATCGTCGGTCTCAAGGCCTAAAAATACATCGAGGAGCACCACATCGTGGCCTGCTTTTTTAAGTGCTGAATAAATCTGTTTACCGGATACCAGCGAAACATCCCGCTCTGTACTGGTACCGCCTGCAAGTACAACTATTTTCATCTTCTATTCTCCTTCTTTTGAAAGTGAAAGCTTATAAAGCAACACTATAAATTCGGCATAAGCATCGGGATTGTGCGACAATTCCGAACATATCTCGCTTTGAGGATTACGCCCGCAGAAATAGTGAAGATAATTTTTCTCTATCGTGGCATATTCCTGATTGGAGATTATATAATCCACTATAACAAGTTCCACAAGATTTCGTAAAAGAACGCTTTCGTCTCTGTCGCCCGACTCCACAAGATATCTGGAAGCATTGGCTGAATTTGATTTATCCTCGGTGCGCGACATGTAGTGTTCCATTAACTTCGTGCAATATGTTACATTTGTGTTTCTCGTTGAAGACATGTATACGACAGCGCCGTCCAAAGCTATGCGCTCTTCGTAATCCTTATCCGCATTGTCTTTAAGGTATGCATTTATTATATCACCATACACACCGTACCCTGTTGCCCTGTACATTTCAACGGCCGCTCTGAACATCTGCGTCGCATCCACAAGTTCTTTATTGGCCTCAAGGCACTTCCACGCAAGGTTCGCCGCTTCCATATATTTGGCGGAAGCTTTTGCGTCATATCTCTTGACCGCGACCGAGATCTTGGCCATTGTGGTGCAAAAATACGCCGTGGCTCTTGTGGTCTCTCCCATTACGGAAAGTCTTTTTTCATCGCTTATCTCGGAGTCGTTAAGCGCAATGGCGGTATACACGCCGCCGGTCTCCGGGTTCTGCATTTTAAGAAGCCAGTCCGCGCCGTACATCGCCTGATCCAGGATATCGGGAATACCGTTTCCTTTATCGCCGTTTCCTTTTTTATCGCTTGCGGCTTTGGGAAAGAAATCATGTGCCGTTAAAAGATCCTGGACGCAAAGACATACTTCGCAGACATCTTTTTGCCCGTCGGGCCCCGTATACCAGCCTCCCGAAACACGGAGATTTTTGGATGTATCGCCTTCAAGCGCTATTATGCCCGAAACTCCGTTTTCATCCCGGAGGCCGTCGAGTCCTTTAAAAGCCTCATCCAAAAGATATTCGTATATTCCTTCTTTTATAGTGAAATCATTGGATCTTCCAAGAAGCTCCGTGCGGATATAATATGTTCCTTCTTCCGTAAGATCCGTAAATTCAGCAAAACCGGTAAAGGTTTCATCATCTTCGGTACATTCTCTTTTCCTTACATCCCCGTAATAGACCGGTTCATCGGTCTTACTGTCCACGACCTCGAAACGGCCCGGCAATATCTTTGCCTCAATAACGGCAATCTTATCGTCATCGGGCTCATAACCCACCATATCCACAAGGATCGAAGGGTGCATATCATCCTTAGTATATAAAAGTTCCGGTTCTTCAAGCATCGTGGTCCTGTCGACAGCAGGCTCGCTCTGCCCCGGAGCTTTAACGGGAGTGTACTCGCCGCATCCGCTTATAGCCAATGCCGCAAGCAACATAAACGCTGTAAAGTTTTTCAGACTTAAAAACTTCATACGCAAAAACTCATTTCAACTATACTTTCGACGCTTAATTATACAACTAATACATAAATTTAGCCATAAAAAAAGGAAGCGGGCTTACGCCGCTTCCTTAATTTTTATTTAAATTACTTTAAGAAACCAAGGCTTCTGATGATCGCGGGATCGATTGCCTTTCCGTTGCAAACATTGAAGAAGCATATGATCTTAAGAACGAAGATGATGATAACTGCAACGCCGAATGCGATCCATCCGAGGATCGGGATGATACATGCGATAGCGCAGATAACCGTACAAACTTCAAACTTAAGCCATGTTCTGATATGGAACTGAGCATATTTGTTGTCTCTGCATCCGAGAAGAGCAACCAAAACGCCCACAAATCCCAAAAGATAAACTGCAAGACCAAATACCTTACCTTCGGAAATTTCCTGAGCGGTAAATTCTGCCGTGTGATCGTAATCGGGAATGACCGGAGCTACGGGTGCAGCATACATAGGCTGCTGAGGTGCTGCAAGATTAGCACCGCAATTGGTGCAGACAACTGCTGCATCATCTAACTGGGTTCCACACTGGGGACAAAATTTCATAATTACATTCCTCCTAAAGGTTTAATAAACAGTTAATATCTAACCTTCATTCATTGTATTAAATTTTTGTTAATTTTTCAACCGTTTATGCTCCTTTTTAAAAAGTTTTCAAATAATATCTTTTTATCTCTAAATTAATTAAATAATTATCCGATATATTTAGTACAAGGAGTAGCACCAAGGGAACGGAGATCCCGTCACCCGCGTGCCAAAAGAGCCGTGAGGGGCTCTTTTTTTATTCCTTTGCATAAGTAACCGGGTTTTCAAAAAAACGAAAACCTTTGTTAAAGTCACAATTTTTTAAAAGGAGGGCAAAAAACATTTGAGAATTGATTCCTACTCGATAGGAATGGATTCCGCAAGACTTTTCAAGTCTTCAAAGGCTTCCCGCATATACAGGGAAGCAGGCGTAAGTGAACAGGGAAGTAACGACGCTCTTACGTCATTTACCGACCAGCTTGGCAAAAAGGAGGAAGAAGCCGATCAAAAAGACAGTCTGACCGCCAAAACCTCGGCCGGCGAACTTGCCGATCTGTTTAAAAACGGAGGCCGGACCGAACGCTATACCGATATTTCAACTACCTCGAAAAACGTTCGCGTAAGATCTTCCGCCCCGGTCACAAGAAGTTCCGCTCTGGATCAGTTCCAGAGGCTTCACCAAATGCTGGCAAGGCGCATTTTTGAGCTTTTGTTCGGTGACAGATTCAAAAAGGTTTCTGACGAAAACGACGAATATCTCTATGAAGATACCATGTCGGGAGAAACCGAAACTCCGAAAATGTACAGTTTAAACGCCGCTAACTTCTCGTCTTCGGGTTACTATACCGAGACCGAGACCACAACGTTTAAGGCAGTCGGCAACATCCAAACGGAAGACGGGCGTTCTTTGAACATTAATCTTAATGTTTCCATGAGCCGAAGCTTCACGGCGTATTATGAGACTCACTTTTCGACCGAAAACTTAAACATCTGCGATCCTCTGGTGATCAATTACGGAGGAGAACTTGCCGATTTCGAGAGTGAGTACAGTTTTTTCTTTGACCTTGATACGGACGGCGTGGCCGAAAAGATTGCAAAGCTTACTTCGGGAAGTGCGTTCCTGGCTCTCGATCTTAACGACGACGGCGCCATAAATGACGGTTCGGAACTTTTCGGGCCCAGGTCCGGTGACGGTTTTAAAGATCTTGCCGCATATGATGAAGATAAAAACGGCTGGATCGATGAAAACGATCCGGTATTCGAAAAACTTAAATTATGGTCCAAAGACCGCGAAGGCAACGATATCCTGTATACTCTTAAGCAAAAGGATATCGGTGCTATCTTCTTAGGCGCCGCTTCAACCGAATTTGCATATACCGACAGTTTAAATTACACTGAGGCTTATGCAAGGCAGACCGGAATATTCTTATATGAAAACGGTGCGGCAGGCACAGTCCAGCACATAGATATGGTCTCATAAATAACCATAAAGCATTCTGACATGCGTCAAAGATTTTTGATGCGTACAGACGATCCATAAAAACGGATGCTGTCCCCTTCTTACGGGAAGCATCCGTTTTGTTCTTAAAAAAGTGCATAAAATCGGCTCCGGTTCATAATTTTTATTTCCCTAACGCCCATTGTTATGATAATATATTCAAGATTAGGCACAAACGTGCCAAAACAGTACATTCCATGACAGGGGTAAAATCATATGTGGTTTGTTTTTACAATAGCTACTACATTGATCTGGGGTCTCGCCGAACTCTTCTATAAAAAAGGCGCACGCCCGGATGAAAAGTACGCTCATCTTAAGATTACCGTTACCGTCGGTTTTGTAATGGGTCTTCACGCGATATTCACGCTTCTTACGCAGGATATCGGTTACAATCCCATTAACCTTTTAAAGTATCTTCCCGTTTCGCTGCTCTACATAGTATCCATGGCTTTTTCTTACTTCGGTATGCGATTTATCGAAGAGTCGATCTCGGATCCCATTGAGAACACTTCGGGTGCGATCGTATCGCTTTTATGCGTGATCTTCTTAAAGGAATCCTTAAGTATCCCAAATGTTATCGCGATCCTTGTGATAGCAGCCGGTATCCTCGGTGTAGGCTTTTTGGAAAACACCGGTACTACGGACAGGAAAAAGAAACTTGGCAAAAAGATGGCCGTGATCGCTTTTTCAATGCCTTTCCTGTATGCCCTTTTGGATGCTCTCGGAAGTTTCTTCGATATCTTCTACCTTGACGACTATACGGTAAGTCCTTTGGTGGATATCACCGAAGAAACTATTGAAAACGTAGCCAACACAAGTTATGAGCTTACGTTCTTTATCGTTGCGGTCATCCTCTATATCTTCATGCGTGCAAAAGGTGTTAAGTATGAACTTCCCAAGCAGCGTGACAAGATCCTCGCAGCAGTCTGCGAGACAGCGGGGCAGTTCACATACGTATTCGCAATGAGCGGAAACGGTGCGATAGCGGCACCCATAATCTCGGCTGTATGTGTTGTCTCACTTTTGCTATCAAGGATCTTCTTGAAAGAAAAGCTTACGGCAAAACAGTATTTCTTTATATTCATGGTGATCGCGGGTATACTTGCACTTGCGATAATCGAAGGAGAATAGAATAAGAAAGCGGAACCGAACGGTTCCGCTTTTTGTTTATTTTAAAAACATATGAAGCATCATATCTTTGTATTTCTTAAACGGCTGATAGCGCATCGGAACATCAATCCATGTCTTTTTGTCCATGATGCTCTTTTTGTGCGAGAAGGTCTCAAATCCGGTCTTTCCGTGATAAGCGCCCATTCCGGACGAACCGAAACCGCCGAAGCCCATTTCGGTGGTGGCAAGGTGCACTACCGTATCGTTTATGCAGCCTCCTCCGAAGCCCGTGCGTGCTATCACATCCTTTGCGATCTTTTTATTGCCTGTAAATATGTAGAAAGCAAGCGGACTGTCCATCCCGTTTAATACCGTCACGACTTCTTCAATGTCTTTGAATGTTACTATCGGAAGTACGGGACCGAATATCTCTTCCTGCATAACGGCATCGTCCCAAGTCACGTTGTCCATAACGGTGGGCGCGATCCTTAAAGCGGCTGCATCGCTCTCTCCGCCCGCTACGATCTTTGATGCATCCATAAGACCAAGCACACGGTTAAAATGCTTTTCGTTTATCATCTTTCCGTAATCCGGATTATCAAGCGGATTTTTGCCAAATTGCTTTTCTATCTGCTTTTTTAACTCGGATACGAATTCTTCTTTTACCGATTCATCACACAGGATATAATCGGGCGCGACGCAGGTCTGGCCGCAGTTTAAAAACTTGCCCCACACAACTCTCGTTGCGGAAAGTTTTATATTTGCGCTCTTTTCAATGATACAGGGGCTTTTGCCTCCGAGTTCGAGTGTTACGGGTGTAAGGTATTCCGATGCGGATTTTAATACTTCACCGCCGACGGCCTTGCTGCCCGTAAAGAACATATAATCAAAATGCTGGTCAAGAAGCGACGTATTCTCGGCTCTGCCTCCCGTTACAACAGCCACGAGTTCTTTGGGAAATTCATCGCCTAACATCTTGGCCATGACGGCACTCGTCTTAGCTGAGTATGCACTCGGCTTTAAGATCACGGTATTTCCCGCTGCAAGAGCATCTGCAAGAGGGGTCAAAGAAAGCAGTACCGGATAATTCCACGGGCTCATGATAAGAGTCACGCCGTAGGGTGAGCTTACCGTATAGCTTCGCGCCGCAAAATTGGTGATCGGCGTTTTTACATGCTTTTCACGCATGAAGCCTTTTAAGTGCTTGCGCATATATGTGATCTCGCTCAACACAAGACCGATCTCGCACATAAAACTTTCCGTTGCCGATTTACCAAGGTCGCTCTTTAAAGCATCCGAAAGTTCATCTTTGTACCTGTTTATACCGACATATAACCTGTTAAGCGTTTCGATACGCTTTTTTAAGGGAAGTGTCGCCCCGGTTTCAAAATACGAGCGCTGGCTTTCCACCAGCGCCTTGATCTCAATTGTATCCATTTACTGTTTCTCCATTACCATGTGATAAAATTTCTTAAGTTCCTGCTTGTCCATAAGGACCGGAACGGGATAAAGCGGATTACCCTCTTTATCGGCATAGGCAGCCATTTCTTCGATATCCTCTTCCTTAAGCTCGGGGAATGTATCTTTAATACCGTAGCGGACCTTCATATCTTTTATCGCTTTAATAAACGCTTTTGCGGCAGTCTTTTCATCGGTATCTTCAGATGATACGCCCGCTGCGACGGAAAGTTTCTTAAGCTTTTTGTTTATGCAGTCACCGTATTCTTCAAGCACAAACGGTAAAAGCACGGCATTGGCAAGTCCGTGCGGAACGTTATATTTGCCACCTAATGAATGTGCCACAGCATGCACATAACCCACATAAGACTTTGTGAATGCACAGCCTGCATGGAAAGAAGCTATGAACATGTTCTTACGTGCTTCAAGATCCGAGCCGTTTTCAACGACTTTATCAAGATTTTCAAATATCAGTTTTACCGCGTAAAGTGAATCCTCTCTTGTTTCCTTTGTGGTGGAACGGCCGATAAATGCTTCAACCGCATGGGTAAGAGCATCCATACCCGTTGTGGAAGTGATGCCTTTGGGAAGACCTTCGGTAACCCTCGCATCCATTACGGCATAGCGCGGGATAAGCGGGAAATCGTTTATGCAATATTTATGACGTGTCTTTGAATCCACAATGATGGCCGCAAGCGTTGTTTCGCTTCCGGTACCCGCTGTTGTGGGTACTGCGATAAGAAGCGGCAGTTTTTTATGAACCTTTAAGATGCCCTTAAGATCGTCCAACGTTTTGTTGGGACGGGCTGCGAGCACACCAACGGCCTTTGCGCAGTCCATGCTGGAACCGCCTCCGAAGCCGATAAGTGCGTTACATTTATTGTCTTTGTACATCGAAAGAGCTTCACAGACGTTATCCGTTGTGGGATTGGCCACGGTCTTATCGTACACAAAATAAGGGATATTATTGTCCGCCAAAGCCTTGTAAAGATTATCAAGAAGGCCAAGCTTATTTAAGGTCGAATCGGTCACTACGAGAACCTTATCGGACCCTTCCTTTTTGATGATACCGGGAACCTCATCCACAGAATGAAGAAGCTCGGGCTTTCTGTAAGGCAGGATCGGGATCGCTACCTTAAAACAGAACTGAAATACCCTGCAATAGATCTTTTTAAATACATTCATACCTTTCACCCCTGTTTTATACTTACAAAAGCGCCGGTTAAGGCGCTTTTATAAGCAATATACCTTTCTTTTATACCCTGTTGTAATTTATCAGACATCCTTTAAGGATTATCTGTCTTTCCTCATCGGTCAGGTCACCGAGCGTTAAGTCAAATTCCTTAAGACCCTCTTCTTTGACCGCATAAGCCTTGATAACTTCTGCCTTTGTCTCTACGGCGTTCTTTATCCCGGGGATAAAGATATAATCAAGATTCTTAAACGGAAGATCGCCTTCCTTTATGATGAACGGAAGCATTCCCCAGTTTATGAGGTTCGAACGATAACGCTTTGTGGCGTATTCATTGGCTATGTTGGCACAGCCGCCGAGAACTCTCTGACAGGATGCTGCCTGCTCGCGGGCGGAACCGTCACCGGGCTTAACCGCAAATATCGTGGAACCGAGTTCGGTATTCTGTAAGGTCATATCGGAGAACTTCTCTGAAACCTTCTTTACCGCATTAACAGTATCACTGCTCAATCCATCACAGGATGCATCTTCTCTTCTTTTGTTCTCATCGTCTCTTATAGCCTTTGCGCGAGCCACATATTCGGGATCTTTTCTTGAAAGTGTAAACTCTGCAAGGCCCAGAGGATTTGAACGATAAGACGATGTCTCGCCCGAAGGGATGAGCTCGTCGGTCGTTGTAACGGGGTCATGGATCTCGGATACCACTCTTACGAGAAGATTGTCCTTAAGCGCGATCATAGACGGCCAGTCCTTGATATT
>JAEEGL016962516.1_pt1 | contig 12782 bp, 16 predicted proteins | sample 9134231 | NCBI WGS metagenome assembly JAEEGL01 (sample SAMN16246548, study PRJNA631951) | gut metagenome | biome: gut microbiome; feature: rumen; material: fiber-attached | host: Bos | place: Iran: Karaj | collected 2018-10 | reverse complement strand
CAATCAATCGCATTTTCAGACGAATCGTTAGAAATGTTTGGCTCAATCCAAAGTCTATAAATATTTGGATATTTTTTTTCTAACAATTCTACAGAAACCATTTGTTTCTTGATTGTATTATAATTAGGTTTCATATAAGAATTATTAATTCCTGTTAGTATTTCAATGAAATTTTCAAGATTATTTGAAAGTTGTTCATCAGTCTTCATAAAATAATAAGTCATTAATTGACCATCGACATCAATTTCTTTCTCCCAGTACATCATTGACTCATCTTTTGCAAATAGAAATACTGAAAGAAACATTAAAACAAATAAAATTAAAATTTTCTTTTTCATCTTTTTTCCTTTACCAAGCGCCCCAGTGCGGGCGTCCGCTTAACTATGTAGCTAAACCGCAACGCGGCTTGACCGCGTTGTCGGCTTTGAGCTACTTGTTATGTGTTTTAATATATATTGAACGATGCTGTATTTTCTCGTCCATAACGCAAATATTTTATTGTCACTGGACTACCAGACGTTAAGAATAATGTTGCATTGTGAACACTATTTGCATCCAATATTTCTATTCCATTTATTTCAATAATAATATCCCCTTTTGCAAGATTAGCATAAAATGCTGCTGATTTTTCATATACTAATGTTACATAAGCACCGGTATTTCTTTGAGCAGACAATCTATCAGATGTATCCAAATCTCTCCATTCAATTCCAATTTTTGGCATTTGAATATATGATTTTTCATAAGGGACAAAAAGCCAAATACTACAATCGTAACGTTTTATATCATATGAACCATATTGAGTCCAACCACTTCTGGTATCGGTATATTCGTAAGAATATAATGCAACTTTTGCACCATACCTTTTGCAAAGCTTCTTTGCATTTTCCTCTAATTTATTTACAGTCGATGCAGGTCCATTTAGTCCTGCATAACCAATTGGATAATAATACCAAGAACGAAGCGAATATAAATCTGCATCCAAATTACTTGAATAATAAATTTTCGGTTCTTCATCTTCGCCGAGTTTACATTCTTCTGGAATTTCTGCCGATGATTTTATAACCTTATAAAATTCATCAATGTCTGTGCTATACGGATTACCAAAACCTGAATTTGTTGCACAACTAACAAATAAAAGTGAAGTAAAAATAATGAATAAAAGCTTTTTAACAAAAGTCATCAAATACATTTCCTCCTGTCCATTCTTTTCCTTGTAGAACTGTAAAATATTTATCTGCACTTTCTTTTTGAAAACAAGTTTTATAGAGGGAATGTATATACATTCCATTTTCAAATCTAATTGTACTTACACTCCAAGGTTTTATAGCCTTTTCACCATCTGCACTTTCACATTTTAAAATAATCTTATTATCGCATAATGCACGTTCGAGTATTAATACCTTATATTTTGAATTCATATAATAAACATTTTCTTCTTTAAGGTTTTCAAAATAGGTTTGCAAAGGTTTATCATTTATTTCTTGTGGGCAACATGGAAAATAAGAAGGTACCATATTTCCTTCAACAACAGCATTTGGTGTTAGTGAAGGGTGTAAATCTATGTCAATATTCTTTATTTGTTTTCTATTTTCTACGGAATTCCAATTTACTGTCTCTATTTCGTCTTTTGTAGAGAATTTTAAATCTATATATTTTTCCAAGCATTTATCTGCATCTTTTTGTGTGACATCTTTCATCCAAATTAAATTTGGAGCATCTATTGTTCTAAATATTGAAACATCTGATAAAATTTCCTCGATTTTCTTTCCTGTTAGCATTCGTAACTGAGATTGGATATTTGGTTGTAATATTTTAAATTCAAATTTTGTTACCCAAGCTAAATTTTGAGGCTTATTATCTTGAGAGTTATAATTTTTATGAAATACTACATATTGTTCATTTTCAGGACTTCCGAGGAATGCTGTAGCAATAATTCGATTTATTTTCTCGCCACCAATACGCATGAAACCTTTGTCATCAAGTTTTCCAAAAGTCCAAATACCATCGATTTGTCTTTTTCGACTATTTTCTTTTGAATGACGTAAAACTGCACCATTATCTCTGGCAGAATATGTTTCATTTTTGTAAATACAGATTTTTTCTTCTTTGAAATCTTCTATATTCTTTTCTGCCATTATTATTACTCCAACTCTGCGCCCTAATGCGGGCGTCCACATAACAATGGCTTGTACCGCAAAAACGCGTCTGCCAACGGCAGAATTGGCGCAAAAGTTGCGGTGCCGTAAAGGCACAAAAAGCAACTTTTGTGACAAAGTTTTTGTCGGCTACGAAGCTGTGTTATGTGTTTAATTTGTATCTTTTATTATCTCAACTGATTTAATGTTTTTTAAGAAATAATGAACAGCGTCTTCATCATGTTGATATAAATTTGAAATTAAGCAATGGGGAGAATTTGTATCTTGTGTTATATCAATATCTATAAATAAATTATCTTTAATATCTTTTTCAATTTCTGAATATTTTATTATTGCGAAACATCCGTTTGGGCTTAAATGGAAATGGTGTTCTGTTAAATATTTTTTTAAATTTTTTAATGAATCGACAGGGAAGAATTCATATTGATGAACAGAAAGTGTTTCCTCGTCTTCAGGTCTTCCTAAAACAGGATCTTTTTTTCTTAACCTAAAAGCTCCTGCTAAAACAGTCTTATTTTGAACTTGGGTTGGTTTACAATAACGTATAATTGAATCAGTTGATTTATTCATATTTATAATTGTAGAAAAACATTTGAAACTTCAGAGATAATACCAGAAGCTTTTATTAAACATTTTTTTTCTTTAACACCAGTAAGAGAGATATTTCCATCAGATTTGAATAACATCATTATTATTTCATATTGATTATATTCTCTCCATTCAAATATGATATTTCCAGAATTATCAATACTTATTAATGGAAGTTCTGTGGTTTTTATATAACTAATAAAATTTTCTACTGTATTTCGTGATAAATTAAAAATTTCTAAATCCTGATCTTCATCAAGATTTTCAGATAAATATTTTAGTCTTTCAGAAATGGCTTTTTTATATTCTTTGGCTGTAGACTTTTTTATTATCTTTTGAGATTCATACTTAATAATTGTTAATTCTGGAATTTCGGATTCATTTATAAAAAAAGTTTCAGGTTTGATAGAATAAAACTCAAACTTCGGAGAATTATATTTTGCTAAAGCATTTAATGAATTCATTTTTTTATTTTTCCTAATGTATTATTTATTGCTACTTTTAAATCTTCTAACATTTTTTCATCTAAGGCATATGAACCAATGACAGTTGCATTTTTATCATAATCTAGATCAACAAATTCTAACATTACCAATTTTTGCGAATTTACTCTAATTCCAAAACCTGATGGTAAAATCGTTGGAACACTTTTTTTCGGATTGGTTTCCTTTTTATCTGCCATAATCTATTACTCCTAATATTATTATAATTGAATTGTAAAAAAAAAGATAGTATTAATATATCCAAGCGCCCCAGTGTGGGCGTCCACATAACTACGCACTTAAACGGTGGCGGGCGTAGACCCGACATCCGATTTGAAGTGCATGTTAGGTTTAGTTTCCATAATAACGAGATAATTTTGAAATTATTATATCTTCAAAATTTCTTCTACCGTCAATAATTGTATGAACAATTATCTTATCATCAAATATTTCATAAACAATTCTGTAATATCCTTGAATAAGTTCCCTATATTGTAAAATTCCTTGTTTTTCTAATTCCGGTACAATTCTACCACTTTTGGGATGTTGTTGCAGAGACATTACATTTTCTTCAAATTCAGATATTAATGTTTCGATATAATTTTGAGATAGGGAATTATAATATTCAACGATTTCATTTAAATCGTCTTCTGCAAATCGAGAAACTATAATTTCGTTAATTTCATTTTCCACAGTTATATTTCCTTCTTAAATTTTCAAATACTTCTGTTGCAGGTTTATAATTACCATTTTTTACATCTTTCTCAGAAAACTGAATTATTTTTAATAGATTGAAAGCATTTTTCATTTCTTGATAAGATTCTACATCAATTAAAACAGCTCTTGATTCTCCATTTTGAGTTATTACAAGAGGTTCTTTTCTGTCATTAACAAAATTCATCATATCTGCGGCATTTGTTTTAATGTAAGATATGGGTTTTATACATTCCTGAACATTTGTAATCATATATTCCTCCAGTCTTTTTATAGTATCATATTTAGACTTAATCAGCAATTGTTTTTTTCATAAAAATAGGCGGGCTTGACCCGCCAGAATTTTATAAAGATTTACACAAAAACATTTCCATAGGCTGTTCATAGCCAGGAAGGTTCATTACGATTCCGCCACAGTCTTGATAACCAAGTTTCCTGTAAAAATGCTGTGCTGATTCTTCTACTTGGGTAGAAGTGAATACCATTCCATAACCTTGTTGATTCATATCTTTTTCCCAATGATTTATTTGAAGTGCATGTTATGTGTTATTTTAATTTTTTTATACGATCATTGAATGTTTTATGAAATAATTCTGCATATTTTTTAAACCATTCACAAGTTTCATCCCAAGATTCTTTATTATTTATGTCTCCATCTCTATATAAAATTATTCTTGAATCTTGACCATCTGGAAGTTCTTGCCAATCTAATTCAACTCCGATTTCATTTTCGATAGCTTGTTTATCATTCTTTAGTTGTGAAAAATGATCTTTTGCTTTTTCTCCGCGCATATATAATTCGCAGCCTAATCTATTGTGAACTGTATTTACTGTAAGTGAAATGTTAAATTTTGATTTTCCAACAGCAATTGAATACCAATGTTGTGCACGTGGAGTTCGTAAACTTAGAAAAGTTGTTTTCTGATTAAAATAATCTTTTAAATAATTCCAATATTCTAATTGTAAACTTTTTGTTACTGATAATTCTTTAGATATATTTTTATCTTTTGTAGTTTTTACCCACTCATTAGGACGACAAATAATATTAAATCTTGGAGCAGGCTCAGATTCACCAATTTTCCATAGCTCAATTTCTATTGCAAAAAATTTAATATCTTCGTTTGTGTTCTCGTTAAGCCAATCAATAGCTTGCCTATGTTCATCAGTAATAGAACTACATATCCAAATAACAGTTGTTGCTTCAATTCCTGAAGCATATGTAATTATTTTTCCTAAGTGCTCGTGATTTGATTTTTCTAATTGATTTTCTATGACTACCTTTTGATTATTTGAAATATCACGTCCAATAATATCTGCTCTATAATTTCCTACAAATACTTCACTATCTTCAACTTCAATATCTATTCCAATTGTATTACTTAGTTCATCTATATTTTCTTCTTTAGCAAGCCAAGGTGTAAAATCTCTTGCTTCATCAGCCCAAAAATCTCTCAGTTCAACTTTTTCCAATCTTCCTAGTTTTTTCATTTTTCCTCCGAATGCGCCCCAGTGCGGGCGTCCACATAACAACTGCTTAAACCGTAAAAACGGTTCTGCCAATGGCAGAATTGGCGCAAAAGTTGTGGTGGCGCAAAGCCACGAAGAGCAACTTTTGTGACAAAGTTTTTATCGGCTTTGAAGCTTTGTTATGCTTTATTTACTCAATCGGCAAATCTATTCCAAAATACGGAGTTTCTTCATGAACCTCCAATATTCCTCTTAAAGGTTTATCAGAATATTTCATTATCTTTTCACGATATTTAAATCGTGTTTTAATATCATTTATTTCTTCCCTGCGATTTTTAGATAATTCCAAAAATGGTTCTTCCTGGTCTAATCCTAGAAAACGTCGATTTAATAAGCTTGCCGCAATTCCTGTTGTACTGCTACCAGTAAAGGGATCTAAAATCCAGTCATTTTCTTGTGTAGATGCTAGGATGATTCGTGCAAGCAAAGGTAAAGGTTTTTGGGTGGGATGTTTACCACAAGATTTTTCCCATTTTGCGATTGCTGGTAAAGTCCAAATATCTCGCATCTGAGTCCCACCATTTATTTCTTTCATCAATTCATAGTTAAAATAATGCTTTGATTTTGGAGACTTTTTAGCCCATAAAATGAATTCCGTCGAATGAGTAAAAAATCTGCATGATAAATTTGGTGGAGGATTATTTTTTTGCCATGTAATGCAATTCAGAATTTTATAACCTAATTCTGTCATTGATTGTGCAACGGAGAATATATTATGGAATGTTCCAGAGACCCAGATTGTTCCGTTATTACTAAGCCTTTCACGACAAAGAGCAAGCCATTGTTTGTTAAAATCATTATCCTTTTCAAACCCCTGAGACTTATCCCAATCACCTTTATTAACTGAAACTTGTTTTCCAGATTGAACAGAAATTCCACCATTAGAAAGGAAATAAGGAGGATCTGCAAAAATCATATCAAATTTGAAATCAAGTTCATTTAATATCTTGATGCAATCACCTTGAACAAGAGTAAAATCTTTATTTTCTGATTTGTAAAATGATTGAAGCAATTAGCAGCTCCATATTTTATCAAAAGCCAAAGAAGCAAGATTTCCAGCTCTTTCATTTATTAATTCATTAGTCCATTCATTCTGGGTTCCATAATTCTTGAGAAATCTTTTTACATTTTCAAGATTTGAAGTTTTATATATTTTCTTTTTTTCTTCGAAAGAATCATCCCCACATTTGCTGTTTTTGGGAATCGCAATAAGCAGAAGATTTCCTATTTTGCAATTGATATCTGTGAATTCAGAATCTGAAATAATATGTTCGATATTACATTTTGAAATGTCACATTTTAACTCTTCACCTATATCCTTCTGGAAGTAATCTTCAAATGTTGACAGAATGTATCTCATTTCTTTACGACAATTTGATGATTTATATCTCCGATTTTTATTTGAGAAGCCTTTTTCAATAAAACTTTTAGAAAAAGTATCTTTATTGGGATAATACTTAAGAAGAGCTTCACGGAATGAGTTTTCATCAAATTTCCTATCAGAATAGATTTGATTTGCTAAGGAATAAACTTTATCCTCGATAATGTTCGATTTGTTTTTGCATATAGTACCAAAACCAAAGTAAAAGTTTTTTAAGAAGACAAATGCTTTGGAAAGGTTTTCTTCAGAAATTTTTTCTTCTTCGAATATCAAAAATAATGAAATAAATATTGGTCTGAATTGTCTATGTCCAACAAGGTTAAAAAACTCAAGAGATTTAGACACTTCAATGATTGGGCAGGAACTTGGCTCAATGAAAAATCTAAAATATTTGCTCGCTATAATCATCTCATCCAGAAACTTGCATATTGAATCAGAGTCTTTTGGTAAATTTTCTTTTACAATTTGAAAAGCATCAAATTTCCCTTTTTTTACATATTTAGCAGTTAAATAATTCTCTAAAAATTGCTCTATATTTTCACCGGCGTTATTTAAAATGACACTCCATTTATTTTTTGCCTCATCAATATTATATTTGGGTTGAGCATATTTATAAATATAATTTTTTATCAGTTCATTTGAAGCAAGTGATAATCCTCTAGCATTTAGAATTTCAAAAACCGTATAACAATCTAATTCATTTTCAGAGATTATTTGGACAACTTTCATTGAAATGATAATTGATCGAAAGATTTTAAGTATTTCTGTATCTGAACTATTATATTTTTCAAAAAAACTCAAAAAATATAGAAAACACTCCTTTAACAATTTATCATGTTTTTTAGTTCCTGCAAAAATGATTGTTTTTGGATCTTGATAATCATCAGGATTTTCTTTCATTAATATATAAGAAAGAATCGTTTCAAAATTTGTTAATTCATGGTTTTCTAATCGAAAATATTGTGTTTTCAAACCTATATTACCAATCAAATATTGTCGAGTAATACCAAACTCTTCTTGATCGTTATTTTTTCTTTGTAGATAGGCTATTGCAGAAAGTATTACTAATAATGTTGTTATTCTTTGTTGTCCATCAATAATTGAAAATGAATCATCTTCTAATTTTTGGAAAACGAAACTTCCTATAAAATGATTAGGCGTATCAAGAGACTTATTCTTAAAAACATATTCTATATCTTCAGCAAGATCCTTCCAGTTGCTTTCATCCCAAACATAATTTCTTTGGTTTCGTGGAATAGAATACTTGTTATCACCATTAAATACTTTTTTTATCTGTTCTTCTGTTGCTCGAAAACTCATAATAATTACCTTACTTAAATAATTCCTTCATAACACCATTTTCCATATCTTTGATGCAGTAAATTGTATCAAGGACGTCAAATGTTTCCTCAAGATTATTTCTTGCACTAATCCAACCTTTACCATCGGTAAACCAAACAAAAGTAAATCCATCAATAGTGTCAGCTTCTGAAGCAAGAGTTTTATAACTTCTTGCAGTTTCATTTAATTTTGAACCACCACTTCCGTAGAAGTTTGTTTCTATGGCATAAATCATTTTGTCTGTCTTTACAACAAAATCAAAGCGTTTTTCTATTTTACCTTGATTGGAAATTGCTGATAAATCGATATCCCATTTTGAAGTAATCTCATGGATATACATTTCTTTGAAATAGCTTTTTTGTTTTACAAAACCTGCTTTTTGAATATAACTTTCAACCAAGTCTTCCATTAAATGTCCGCCACGATTTTTACGACCATTTGAATCAAGTCCTGTTTCTACGCCGGTTGCATAATCTACAAGGTTATTTAGCAAGTGATTCGAAAGCAGATTAAAGAGACCTGATTTATCCATAAACTCTGAGTATTTTTCAATAGAACGAGTCTGTGTAGCAAAATCAAAATTAAAACTTCCGGTTTCATCTGTTACTGAGATTTCAGAGTTTCTGATAGCCAACAGAATTGGAATGCATTTTAATGTTTCAGGATACTTTTTAAGAAGTGCTTCAAATTCGTTTTTAATATTCTTTGATCCAATCAAAGAATTAAGAATATTTAATTCAACTTTAATAGAATCAACATTTTCATAGACTTTTTCAAAATCTACATAGTATGAATATGTTGCAATACTTTCTCTAAAGCTATCAAGCCACTTATAAAAATCTCTTTTTGCCATAAAGACCTCTAGAATACACTTGCAATATTTGAAATCAAAAGTTCATTAATTGCACCGCGTTTTTTTGCATTTGAATTTATCATTCGTGAAGCAGATACACGTTCAATTTCAAAATGTGAATAAAGGTCATCAAAGAAATTGTCATTTATGTCTGAATTTTTAGGATCTGAATTACTAGCAAGAACCTTTGCACCTTTATTTGAAATTTCTGTTATGAAATTACCTAATTCAATTTGCTCTTTATCTGAAAATCCATTTTCAGAATAAGAAGTAAATGCTGCGGTTTGTGTAAGAGGTCTATAAGGTGGATCTATATAGACAAAAGTTTTATCATCAATAAAACTTTTGCATTCCTTATAATCTCCGACTTTCATTTCTATATTTTGGAGAAGTGTAGAACAAATTTTGAGATTTTCTTTATCACACAAAAGCGGATTTTTTGCGTTATTGAATGGGACATTGAATAAGCCTTTTGAATTCACTCGATAAAGCCCGTTAAAACAAGTTTTGTTTAAGAAAATAAACAATACTGCTTTTTCAAGATTTTCAGCGTCATTTCCATTTACTTTAAGTTCGTTATACCGATTGCGCTTTTCATAGAAAAATTCCTTATTTTCTTCCAATGAATGAGTCTTATAAATATTCTGTAAATCTAATAATTGAGAAATCATTTCTTCGCAATTATTTTTTATTTGTGAGTAAGTATTTATAAGTTCTTTATTTATATCGTTGATTAAAACTTCTTTAGGTTGAAAACAGCTTAAAATATCAAAAAGCACCGCACCGCCACCGACAAAAGGTTCGCAATACTTATCTATTTTTGAGGGATATTTTTCTCTAATTTCTTCAAGTAGCTGGCTTTTCCCACCAACCCATTTTATAAACGGTTTTGCCAACATAATGTATAAATTATACTCTGTTTTAACGAAATTTTCTACTATCTTTTCTCCCGACCGGCTCAGTGAGCCGTGGGCATAACTACGCGCTTAAACGGTGGCGGGCTTGACCCGACATCCGATTTGAAGCGCATGTTAGGTTTTCTTTTCCTTTTTCAGAATTATCATTATCTTATGACCAATGTGATCGTTCTCAACTTTCCATAATATATGTTTAACTTCTGAAATTATTAATTGTTCAGTTTCATATTCTACTTTTTGAAATAATTTCATATTTCGATGCTCAAAAACATCTCCTTTATTGAAATTCTGAAATGGAGTTGTTGATTCATAAGAAACAATGAGGTCATTATAATCTTCTTCATAAATTTCAAGATAATAATGAGTTGGTAATATTTCTCCGTTCATTTATAGTTAATTCCTCCTTATTATTTAAAATACAATGCTGTCTGCTTTCTTCTTTTTTTCATCTTCTTCTTTTTGCTTTTGTTCTTGTTTTACTTGATTATAGATATTAATTAAAATATTTCGTGTTTTCTCGTCTGTAAAACTGCAGGCTGTTCCTCGTCCATAAACAACAATAACACCATTTTTTATCCAATAATCATAATGATAAGTAATTCCAAAAAAATCATCATATTCAGAAAATGTCTGATATTTTCCAAAATGACTGTAAATTTTATTTTTTAAATCTTCTTTATCTGCTTTATAAACAATTTTCATGGCATATAAAGTGTCGTTATAAAAATTTACAGATATTTCATCAATACCTACATCATCTAATCTAAAACGTAAGCCACTGATTGTATTTCTAACATGAAAATCATAAATTTTTACTTTGTCTGGGTATTTTGATATTTTAGATTCATCTTCTATAAGTATTTGTTTTACATTATACATTTGTTGAATTTTTTCTTTTGTTTGTTCTTTTGTTAAATCTGTCGTAAATCCATTCCATATTTCTGTAGCAGATAGATATGTGTTAAAAAAAATGGTAATAAGGATAAAAAGTACTATATTTTTTTTCATAAAATCCTCCGAGATTTTATATTTTTACGAAGAAAATGCCGGAAGATTTACCTTATCAACGATAAGTGGCGCAGTGCGCCATCAACCTAACAACTGGTTGTACCGCAGGCAGCTTTACTGCCTGTCGGCTACGAACCTTTGTTATACGTTTTTTATTATAATAAAATTTATATTCCCATACTGCAATCTATAAAATAAAGTAGGTAAATAAACAAAGGAATAAAAATGGTTGCATTTAGAATTATCCAAATGATTTTTCCTTTTTTTAACCATTTGTAAATACTAACTCCCAAAAGAAGATAAACGGGGGCTGAAAGAAAACAAATTGGTGGAACAAGAAGGAGTATCAAATATATTGGCGAAAGTATTATATAAGCAAAAAAAGATGATACATTATTAAGGTATATAGCTCCTGCAGCAAGTCCAACAAAAAGTACTGAAATCCAGCTGATCCACCTTGCTGTTTCGCTAATACCTAAATCTCTGTCTGTATCAAAAACTTTAGCACAATTTTTTTTAAAGAATATTTGAACTTTAGGATTTACTTTTTTTAAATGAGTAAGGATATCACTTTTCTTTGAGATATATTCTTCGCTCTTATCAAAGACAGCAGTTTTCGGTTTAAAAATATCTAGTGTTTCTGAAAAATCTTTATGACAGGTTTCATAGTTAGGAACTATATATAAATCAATCTTTTTATTAATTCTTTTTGCAATTTTGTAAAGCATTCTATCTGCTTTACAATGAGGTTGTGGAAGGTCGTTACAGTCTCCGCCAAAGAAAATATAGTGATTATCTATATCCAGTAAAATTGCGAGACTATTGATGTTTTCACTAAACATAATTTTATGGAAGGTTTCGGCATTGGTCTCATCGTCATAAATTTCCCGAATAATATTTTTTGTATTAAAAAGTTTTAAAGTTCCATCTCCAAAATAAATGTTTTCAATATCTTCAACAGAAACATATAGATTTTTTTCTATAAGTTCTGCTTTCAGTTTCTGAAACTTTTCCATTTCTGATTGACGATATTCGTCATCTGCAGGAGTTTCCCATGCAGTTGTACAATCCAAGCCAGAATATTCTTTTAAATATACTTTTTCAACTGGAAAATTTTCTGTGAGTTTCGAAATACAACCGTAATTATCTTGGTGAAAATGAGTATTTAGAATAAATTTTATTGTTATAGTACCGAAAAAATGATGTTTAATATAATCACAAATATGGTCGTACTGTTCTTCAGAACCTGTATCAATAAGTGCAATTTCATTTTTATTTCCGAGAATAATTATGTCACTACTTTCTGTTTGTAAAAAATGTATTTCCATAACTTTTTATTTTAAGCGACGAGAGTCGCTTTCTTTTCCTTTCCTTACCAGCTCAGTGAGCTGTGCGTATAACTACGCAGTTAAACGGTGGCGGGCTTGACCCGACATCCGATTTGAAGTGCATGTTATGTGATTATTTGTTTACAGTCATTTCATTGGGAAATCCAATCGTCTTCAATACTGTAAAATAAATATTCTTTTTTATTATTAAAATATTTTAATACATGGTTTTCAAGAATAAAATAATCATCTTCATTTATTTGTAAAATATTATTATTCAATATGGCAAGTTCTGTTTCTTCAGCTACAACAGGAAGTCCGCTTCCATATATTTCTTTTACTACTTTAAATTCATTATCTCCTAGTTTTTTTTCGATTAAAAATCCCGTTCCTGCAGAACCAATATTAACATTTATAAGCTTATTACTTTTTCTAAAATATTCAAAATCTTCCGCCTCAGTATGAATTCCAAGTTCTGAGGTAT
>JAEEGL016092387.1_pt1 | contig 12782 bp, 10 predicted proteins | sample 9134231 | NCBI WGS metagenome assembly JAEEGL01 (sample SAMN16246548, study PRJNA631951) | gut metagenome | biome: gut microbiome; feature: rumen; material: fiber-attached | host: Bos | place: Iran: Karaj | collected 2018-10 | reverse complement strand
ACTCTTTGTTTTTGACCACCTGACAGGTTTTTAACCTGTGTGTGCTTCTTTTCTATAAGCATTAATTCATCCAGAAGTGTGTCTATTTTTGCTGTTAACTCTTTTTTTTCTGCCTTCTTTCCTGCGATATAAACATTCTCATATACCGAGTCTTTTTCAAAAAGATTAAAGTTTTGGTATATAATACCAACATAGTTGTTTCTATAATTATTTAATTCATTTTCGCCAAGTTTTGAAATACCTACGCCATCGTAATAGATTTCGCCGTCTGTAATATCATCTAATCCACCTAGCATATTTAAAAGAGTGGATTTTCCGCATCCACTTTTACCCAAGATAAAAATTAGACCTTTGTCTGGTAAAGTCAAATTAATGTGGTTAAGAGCAACGAGAGAATCGGCCCCCCTACCATAAGTTTTAAGCAAATCGACGATTTGAATCATGCCCAATCTCTCTAGTTATAAATAATGTTTAAATTTATTTTAATATGATTAATAAGTAAAAACAAGACCACATTAAATTTTTATGTTATTGATTAAACATAAAAATTCTATATCCTAAATTTTTGGCAAAAAATAAAAGCGCATCTTTTGATACGCTTTTGGTAGGATTGAGTGGACTCGAACCACCGACCCCCACCTTATCAGGGTGGTGCTCTAACCTGCTGAGCTACAATCCTATGAGTTTTTGGTGGAGACAAAGGGACTCGAACCCTTCACCTCATGAATGCAAATCATGCGCTCTACCAGATGAGCTATGCCCCCATTTCGGATTGCTCACACATAATAACACGAGAATAATTTATTGTCAAATAATTTTTGAACAGGATTTTTTCTATTTAATAAATAGTATTATTGCTAATATTACAGCCACTAATCCTAGTGCAGCACCTATGCCAGAAACCACAAGTAATAGTTTGTTTGTTTTTTTGTTTTGCTTTTGGATCTCGTCTATTTTATTTTCTAGATTTTTAATGGCATCATTGTTTTTAACAATGTCTTGTTCTGTTTTTGTAGATAAGTCTTCGTAATCTTCTTTTAATTGTGCCTGATTAGCAGATACTTTCTTGGTTTCTTCAATTGACGCATCTAGCTTATCAAACAATTCGTTAGATTGTGCTACATTTTGTTTAAATTTTTCAATGTCTTGTACTAATTCGTCTAATTCGCTCATAATTTATTCTCGCTTATTATTTATTTTCAAATGCTTCGTTGCAATAATGTGCAATTATACCATAATACACATCATCTTTTGGCATCTTGCTAAATGCATTATCTAGCAAATCCCCAATTTTTTCGTATTTTTGTAATTCTTTAAAAAGAATTATCTTATTCTCTTTGGACAATCTATCATAGAAAAGTGCTATTCCATCTATAAACTCATCTCTTTCCTTCTTTGTCATGCTATCTAATACTCTCCTGTATCTAGATACATCGAATTCATCAAACATCAAAACATTGTAAAGCAATAAGAACAAATCTACCTTGACATTATATTTGCCCTCATTACTCTTTCTCATGTTATCTGCAACAGCCATTGTTGGAGAAGATAATGCGTATTTGATAATATCTTCGATTCCTAACTTATTTGCGTTTTTAACATCTCTTTCTACATCCATGATGGAAAGTGAGAAATAGTTTTCGATAGCATCTGCCTTTTCTTTATCTGTTTTGTCTTTATAAATCTCCAAGAAATCTAACATATCAATGAATTGTTCTCTGTGATAATAAAGAAGTTGTGAATAATGCCATTCGACATAACTTAAAATTACTTCAGATATATTTTCACTTTCTTTGATATGCTTGGTTATCTTCTTGTATGATCCCAAACTGTTGATGTATTTTAGTGCTGTTTCTATAACTCTTGTTAGAGTGGCCTTTTCTTTTCCTTGGTCTATATAGAAACTAACTATACCCTCTTTTTCGTTTACACCTTCTAAATACCAAGAATAAATAAAACCCGTCTTATGAAGTACATATAAATATCTCATTATTTTGGACACTTCCTGGTAATCATGAACATCCTTTACATTAAATGCAAGGGCACTTTGAAGGTCTAATTTCATAACGCTTTCGGATACAGTTAATACCTTTCTCATGAAGTCTGGTTTGCTTTCGATGTTTCCAAAAATCTTATCTACAATGGTCTTATACTCAAGTTCAAGTTCTGGGCTTGTTTTTGCAGAAAGTATATCTTCAACCTTCACATTTCTGTCTATTAAGTTGCGATATTGCGAAATGTAGTGTTTTCTGCCGATATATGCAACAGATGAAGAACTCGCGATTTTATTACGTCCAGCTCTACCAATTTGTTGTACATATTCACTCTTTGAAATAGGCGCTCCAACATGTATGATACTAGTTACGCTTGGCATATTAATTCCGATGCCCATAGTATCATCTGCAATGATTACATCTGTTTCGCCTTCGGCAAAATCTATATAGGATTCTATGTGTCCATTATATATATCTACATAGTTTTTATTGCTTTCAGAAATGGCATCATACACCTTCTCAGATTCATCTTCAGTTCTAGTAAATACCATTGTTCTTTTTAGCTCTATGGCTGAATCTGCTATATTACTATCTATTTCTTGAGCCACTTCTTTATAAATATCATCAACAGTTTCACAGCTAGTAAACTTGAACGAAACATTATCCCTATTCATAGACAAAAGTGATACTATATTTTCACTCTTTATATTCAATTGACTTCTTACGTCTGATATTACCGAATAGTTTGCTGTTGCTGTAAAGCCAATATATCTTGTTTTATCCACAAACTCGGTTAATATGAAAGAAAGCATTAAATATTCTGGTCTAAAGTCATGACTCCAATTAGAAATACAATGAATTTCATCTAATACAACAGATCCTATGATTTGCTTGTTATTCAAATCTATTAATCTATTGATTAATCTTCTATCCATTAAAGTCATTGGTGTTACGAAGATAAACTTATTGCTTGGAATAAAGTTTTCAAATCTCATACCACTACGTATTTCAAGAACATCGTCTATACCATGGAATAGTTTAAGATTTCTTATTTGGTCTTTTATAAGGATATCTGTTGGAGTTATTACAATAGTTGAGCATGCTTGTAGCATAGCTACAAAGTAATAGATTAAGGACTTTCCTCTGCCTGTTGGCAAAATACAAATGGATCTATTATCTCTGCCGTTAAGTAATTTTATTAATGATTCTTTTTGTCCGGTTAAGAATGTACCAAAGTCGAAAATCTCTTTGAGTAAGATATCGAGACTCTTTTCATTTGTTTTATCTATGTTATAGATAACATTTCTTTCAATCCAAACATATCTACACTCTGTTTCTCTCTTTGTCACATTTTTATAGTATATAGCGCCCTCTCCTTCCTGTTGAGAGATTGTTAATCCTTTTTTATTAAATACATATTTAAGTGGCTTGTAATCCATCTTGGCAAGCGAGGCAACAGTTCCTGCTATATAGTTGATATCTCCTATAGCTGCATTTAAATCGTTGATGTTTCCATCGTAATTTATAGATATTTCATCATTTTTGATGTAATTGTTCTTTATAAGAAGCAAAATCATCATCTCTAACCTATAAACAAGGCTATAATTTAAAACCGCTTTGTTATTAATTTCGTATTCTCTAATATAATTAGATGGTGAAATATTTAAACTTCTTTGCAAAATACCAAATGTTATAGCAAAAATATTAGCAAAAGGATGCACACAATTGCTCTCTTCTTTAATTCCTTGGACTAAAAATCCAAAATCCTTATTACCTGCCCCACATGGAATATAATTCTTCTCTGGTGTAGGAAGATCTTGTGTATCTAAAAGCAAGAAATTGCCTTTCTTTGTGAACTTTAACTTGGTTCCCCTCTCTCCTTTTTCAACTAAATCTCTTTCTGCGAAGACATTTGTGAAGAATTCAGTGAGCCAACCTATTCTTTGGTTGTTTATGGAATATGATTTGGCAAAATCTGTTATGATATTTTGGATTTCTCTTTGGTTATTACGTGCAATTTTGGATATTTTATAATGCAAGCCGTTCTTCATGGCTAGTTCTATTAGATTTACACTAGTAGTGTCATCCATAGATAGGTCTAAAAGAGTTGCCCTAAACCTTTTTATGTTAGTACAGATTTCTGGGTTATCCTCTATACACCTATATAATGCATCATAAATACTCATATTAATCCTTGTGATATATTGCAGCTAAAGATATATCATCTCTAGAACCTGCTTCTGTTAATGCCTCAAAGAACTTAGTTATAGATTCTTTAGCATTTTGTCCGTTTTCTTTTATATCTTCCATCATTTGTCTGATGATATTTAAAAAATAACTCTCTTTTGCAAATGAATTTCTTAAACCATCGGTGCATAGGAATACTGCCCTTGGTGGTTTCTTACCGAATAAATGATAGAAATGATCCATGGCATCTGCCTCGCACAGAGATGTTGTATTGTTATAGATACATTTTGAATCCTTTTCTAAAACATATGCGCCCTTCTTATCTGCAGTTACTAAATCTCCATCTCCGATTTGGAACCCGAACCAAAAATTATTAACTTCACCATATGCAAGAAGTGTTGTGCCATATATTAATGTTGGATTGGAAACTGTTTCATCTATCTTATATTTATCTTGATCTTCTTGGGATAAAAGTGTTAATTCTCTATCTTCTAATTTGTTTTCTTTTAAGTCTTTTTCAACAGCTTCTATCCATTTAAAGATAATATTCGTTTTTAACTGATTAAGGACTTTATCTATCTCTTTTGTTGATTTAAAATCTATGTTTGGTTTACTTAATAAAAATTGCTTGTTTGCTGAACACGCAACTTCACAAGCTAGTTCGGCTCCCTTTTTGGCTCTAAAACATCTGCTGTCTCCATGGCCATCTGCAACAGCCATAACCACCATATTTTCATCTGACACAAGTAAAGATGCATCTTCGCAGATGCCACCATCTTTATGTCTTGCGCCAGTAATGGTTATAGCAAGAGCTTCTACATTTTTTATTTCTTTATTACCAATTATCATTTTGTGAATCGATTAAGTCTGAGTTGAATTCAACTATTTGTTCTGCGAAATCTTCTTGCTTTGCATTGTCTGTTTGTGCAGATAATGAACTCTTAGATCCAATCTTAGAAGCAGTTACTGAAACGAATCTGATAACTTTCTTTAATGCTGTTGGATTATGTGCTGTTAAAACCAATTCATCATCTCCAGTAAACTCTGCAAGCATTTCCTTGTCTGCATCATCGCCGATTGCTACTGCTGCCTTTAAAGCATATTTGAACCAATTATTCTTTTTGAGCTTATCTATTTGCTCTTTATATTCATCTGTTGGAGCACCGTCTGATAAAAGGAATATAGCTGGAGCATATGATCCAGCAACTTCAGCCATAAATTCATTACGTGAGAGCTTTTCGTTTAATACTTCAAATGCCTTGCCCATTTCTGTCATACCGCCAGCATTTACAAAGCTCCATTTAAAGTCCTTTACATCAATTGGGTTAGGATACATCCATTTAATGCCCGTAGAGAATGTTAGACATGCTATTTTAATTAATGCATCTGCATTGCTTTCAGATATTTCTTTGATTTCTGGCAATACGCCTTCTATAGCATCATTAACTTCGCCAATTTTACTTCCTGCCATACTATTTGAAGTGTCTATTAAAAAGAATAAAATCATTGTTCTTCTTGCTATACCTTCAACATTGTCATATTTTCCCATAGTTTACTCCCCTTTATTCTATTACTCCGTTAAATTCATTTCCGAAGAAGATCTTTGTGCCTTTTAGGATTAGAGCAACTTCGCCTTGTCCTATAACCTTTTGATCTCCGTTTTGATATTGAACTATCCAACTTTGTTTGGATAAATTCTTTAATCCCCATAGGGATTGGTTTGCTTTATTTATTATAACAAGTCCGCTTTCTTTAAAATAATCCCCATTTTCCACTATATGATTTTCATATATTCTAGTATTTGGATAAAGATATATTTCGTTCTTGTTAATTTTTAAAATTAATGGTCTTTTTATTACTGTTCCACAATCTGCGCAAAACAATCTTTCTTCGTCATCATCCTCAAAGGTGTTATAACAACCGCATGAACATTGAACTGTGCTGTTTCTATACTTTATAAGTATAGATATCCACTCACGCTCTGTAAGCCTTGCAGAAACATCTTTAATGCCTTCTGTGAATACTTTTATGAAAGCATCTCTTATGTATGTTGGATACTGTCCCCAGAGCTTCAATACATTGTTATGTATTCCTCTTACAGGTCTGTTTGTATCATCAGTTGGGTTATAACAAAAAACAGGATGTGCTCCGTAATATTCTTTCTCTAGCTGTTCTGTTAAACAACAATGAGATGCGGTTTTTGCCCCCTCAAAAGGATGCCCCCTAAAGAAAAGAAGGAATAATACGACTGCTAAAGAGAATCTATCTGTATGTACATTTGGTTTAGACTTTCCTATAACAATCTCTGGAGCAATATATCTACTCTTTCCATCTACGCCCACATTTTTACCATATGGAGCCACATTATCGTTATCACAAATAAGAACATCTCCACTTTGTGGATTAATAAAGAAGTTGCCATCGTTTAAATCCTGGTAACTATATCCTTTAGCATGTAAATCTTTAAATGCTTCTACGAGTTTTAAAGCTGCCTTTATAATGGCCATTTCATCATTCATTTTAACTTTGGCTGTTAAAATCTTAGAAAAGTCCTCGTATCCATCTGGTCTTAATTGCATAATATAACCAAAAGTACCGTTTTGTTTTTCGGTTATATATAAAGGCCATAAAAATGTATTATTTGGAGACCCACTGATAACGTTGTTTTCTAAATTATTATAAAAATCTTCTTTTCTCTTAATAGCTTTTTGGTGGTATATTTTGAGAGCATATGTTTGTTTTTCATAGCGCACCTTATAAACAGACCCTTGTCCACCCTCACCGAGTTTTTCAATACCCTCAGCTTTGGATCCGTTTCGTATTTGTATTCGGTCGTTGCGCTTCAATTCAATCATAGTTTTTCTATTTTGTCACTCTTGCCCATATTACATCTATCACAAAGAGTTCTTAGATTTTTAAGTTCTGTTTTTCCGCCTTTTGAAACAGGAATAATATGATCCACATGCAATTTAACACCATCACTAGCCGATGAACCACATATTTGACATTTAAAACCATCTCTTTTTAAGACATCATATCTTAATGAATCTGACAATTTTGCCCTTTCTACTTTGATTTGATATTGCCTTGTTTGTTTTTTATCCATTAGACTTTTTGTAATTACAAGAATCTTTTCAAAATCAGCGAATGTATAACTACATTCTTTTTTATACCTGTTTTGTCCCTTTGGTGAAATATAATATGCATATAGGTAAAAAATAATATTTGTTGTTGGTTTAATAATGTTTTTATCAAAAATGTCTTCTTCCTTTTTTGCAAACCTTTCTTTTTTGACTCTTAACTCCTTACAAAATTCATCGGAAATTTCAGTTTTTGTTTCTTCAAGCTCTTTCAAGTATTGTTTTTCATTTTTAATATTTTGCGCAACAGGCAAATATATTTTCATAAACAAATCATAATCTTTTTCAACTAAAGCTATAAAAAAGTCATAAATACTGAATTTCTCTAATTGTTTTTTGGAATTACAACTTTGTGAAAAAGAATATTCTGTTTTTGCAATATCATTAAACTTTGTTTTTTGGTTTATTTCGCTCTGTTTTTTTAATCTAGGACTATTTTCTTTTACAACCTTCGTTAATTTTACATTTTGAACTATTAAGGAAACGACTAAAAGTAATACGCCAAGAACCAACGCCGACGCAACTACTGCAACAATAATAGTTACCATATCATTATTACTCATACTTTTTTAGCTCTTCCTCTTTTAGTGCGATTGTCTCCTCAATATCCACAATCCTAGGTTTATTCCTCACTTTTGTAGTCTCTATGTCCTTGTTGAGTGATTCTATCGCATGATTTAAATCATTTATTTCTCGTTGTATTTCGTTGGCTTCGCTTTTGCCAAGCAGTACGCCTTCGAGTTTATTTTCTATCCTAGAAATCTCCCTGTCTCCTCTTGAAATATCTGCCTCGTATATTAGTTTTTTATCTCTTAATTCGACTATTTTCTTTTGTATATCCTCGTAGTTTTCTTTTATATCTCTTGGATTCTCCGAGAAGTGTTCTAGGTTATATATTTCTTCGTTTATATTCTTTATTGCCATTTGGTTGCGGATATTGCTTGTTTTAATGTTGTGCAATTCAACCTGCAACATGGTCTTTTCTTCTGCAGAATTTATGCTTTTTAGCTCTTTTTGTTTTAAATCTCTTTCTTCTTCATACTTTTTTAAAGTATTTTCTTTTTGTTTTAAAGACAGAGCGATATCATCAAGCTTTTTGTATAGCTCTTTTATTTCGTTTTTAATGATGTTCTTTTCGCTATTCTCCATCTTTTGTTTCTTCTTTTTTCTCTGCTTCTAGTTGTTGTTTGGATTTTATGTTATCCAATATTTGTTGAAGTTCAGCAAGATTCACTTCTTTTCCTTCTTTTGCTTCCTCTTCTTTTCTTACCTTTCTTCTGGCAACCAAAATAATAATAAATAAAATCCCGAACAATACAACTGTTGTTGCCGTTGCAATTATAACCGTAAGCCATATTCCAGCTATTGATGAAAGAATACTACTCATTGTCTTCATACTCCTCTTTTATTGCCTCTTGAGTAGCAGTATTTTGATTGTCCTTCTTCTTTAATAGTGCGCGCTTGATTACTACAGCTAAAATAACAGCTATTATAGCAACTCCTATAGCACCACAAATAACTATAGTTATTATCTTCCATATATCTAATGTTACCGTGAATGTTACTTCGTTTAAAATGTTTGTTGGCCAACCAAGATATCTGGCACTAATTGTATATGTACCTTCTGTCTCAGGTGTAAATGTTAGCTCGGCTTCTTTTGTAGTAATATATTCTTCACCATTTATGTACCACATAATACCAACATTTTTGTTGATATAATCCATTCCTTCAATTTTAATTGTTACACTATTGTGTAAAAATGAAACATTGTCGCCATTAATGCCCTTTCCAGGAACAATCTTTACATCTGAGTTATTGTTGTATGCATCAAATTGGAAATCTACATACCAAATATCTTCAAAAGAACCATATTGGGCAACGATTTCTATTCTTGCCGTTTGTTCGGTAGATGTTAGAACATCTTTTTGTGTAATATGATAAGAAAGTTCCTTTCCACTATCTATTGTCTTTCTTACACCATTCATATCTCCTATTTGCCATGTAATGTTATCTACAAGAGCTGGATCTACATGTCCTAATGGTGTTAAATCTGCTAGTATATTAACCAAACCATCCGAATGAATGTTTACTGTGGCAAGTTTTATATTCTTGGCCATAGTCTCATCATATACTTCTTTAAACTGTGTACCTATTTGACTTATCTTAACTCCAGTTGGATCTTCATAATCATGTCCAACATCTGAATAATCTTCTGTTAAAAGATTATATAGGTTTAATTTTGGTTGTTTATATTGAACTGGCTCTTCGCCTTGTGCTGCATATGAGTATGATATATAGCTATTTGAATGAACTCTCATTACTCTTGCTACATTCAAAGCACTCATAGGAGATTTTTCAACTCTTGTTCTTAACTTAAAGATTGCCGCACAAACAGATGCTATAGCAGATGAATAAGATGTTCCTTTTCCGTTTTGTTTGTATCCGCTTGCTCCTGTTGCTGTAGTAATATCTGCACCTGGTGCATATAGTTGATAGTGATTACCAAAGTTAGATGTGTCTACCTTCTTAAGATCTGTACCATATCCCATAACACCAATTACGTTTTCATGTGCTGCAATATAATATGCATCATCTGAAGAATTTGAGTTATTATTTCCAGCTGCTGCAACTAGCACACTTTCAGCGCTTGCATTAGCTATTGCAGCTAATAATGTTGGGTCTGAAATCCAGTTGGTTTTAGAACCTGGTTTGGTGTCCACTTGGCTTGCTGCAATACCATATGAGAAATTGATAACATCTGCGTGTAATGTTTGATATCCATAGTTTATCGCCTCAATTGTGGCAGATAAAGGGAAGGATTCGGTATAAGTGGTGCTTGATCCCTGTTTTGTAGATTTAGTATAAGAAGCCTTAATCGGAACCATTTTTATGTAATCTTGTAAGCCTAAATCTTTAATAATCATGGCAATAACTCCCATCATTGCAGTACCATGTTTATCTGAAGAATTATCTTCAACATTTGCGCTCTTGTCATAAGCATTATATGATACAACATTGCCCTGAGAATCCTTTAGAATAACTCCATTGAAAATCTCGTGCACAAGTGTGCAGCCTGTATCCACGCACGCAATAACGACAGGATTTGCCTTTAAAGCTGCATCTAATGTTGGATCGGCAGATATGTTCCATCCGTTAATAACTGTTCTTGCACCATCTATATAAAGGTTTGCAGAATTATAGTACCAAAGGTCGTCTGAATTTATTCCACCATATGTATTAGCATAAGCAATGCCACCAGCTCCCATAGTTGAGACCATGATTAGCATTACTGCTACAACTATTAATATTACGATTTTATTTCTTGTTTTTATCATGTTTTCCTTATAGAGCTTTATTTATCATCTCTAAAGATGCATTTAATCTCTTAACACTTTCGTCTTTTCCTAAGATTATAGCCATTTCTACAGCACCTCCAGGTGTAACCTGGGTACCTGTCATAGCTAAACGAACAGTATACATAATTTGTCCTGCTTTAAGCTCTGCTTTTTCTGCGGCTATTTGCATGGATTCTTTAATAGCTTCTTCACTACTCCAATCTGTATTTGGAATTTCTGCAAGCCAATATTCGATACATTTTTTTGCAACAGATAAATCTACTTTCATCTTTTTGTGGTTATACCACTCAAGATCGTATTCCCCAAAGTTGTCTAGGAATGCTATCTTTTCTGGAATATCTGATAATATTTCTGTTCTTGTTTGCATTAAAAGTGCAATTTCTTTTAAATCATAATTTCCTTTTAGGTTTGCACCTAAAATATATGGTTTGGCGAGTTCATAATATTTATCAAAAGGCATTTCCTTTAAATATTCGCCATTTAACCAACGCATTTTTACTTCGTCGAATATAGATGGGGATTTAGATATACCATCAATATCAAACTTTTCAATCATTTCATCCATAGACATTTTTTCGCTATTGTCCTTCGGACACCATCCTAATAGGGCAATATAGTTAACAATGGCTTCTGGAATAAATCCTTTTTGAAGAAAATCTTCAAAATTGGCATCTCCATGTCTCTTACTTAATTTTCTTTGTGCATCTTTCATAATTGGAGATAAATGAATATATGTTGGTCTACTCCAACCGAATGCATCATAGATTAAGTTATAAAGTGGTGTTGTTGATAAATATTCGCTTCCTCTTAAAATGTGTGTAATATGCATTGTGTGATCGTCTATAACATTTGCGAAATTATAGGTTGGCATTCCATCTGATTTTAGAAGAATAATATCTTCGATATCCTCAGATGCAACGGATATTTCTCCAAAAACTAAATCCGTATATGTTGAAACAACATTTTCTGGAACTTTGAAACGAATAACATAAGGCATTCCCTTCTCTAAATTAGCCTGAACTTCTTCTTTGCTTAAATTTCTACAATGCTTATCATATGTTCTTACTCCGTTTTCATCCAAAAGAGAGTCTAGTCTCTCTTTATCACAGAAACAATAATAAGCCTTGCCCATAGAAACTAGTTCTTCGGCATACTTTTTATATAAATCTTTTCTTTCACTTTGAATATATGGTCCATATCCGCCATCTTTGTTTGGACCTTCATCGTAGATTATGCCTGCTTTCTCTAAAGTAGAGAAAACCATTTCTGTAGCGCCTTCTACAAATCTTTCTCTATCTGTGTCTTCTATTCTAAGAACGAATGTTCCGTTAAATTTCTTTGCATATAAATAGCTATATAAGCCTGTTCTTAAATTACCAATATGCATAAATCCTGTTGGACTTGGTGCAAATCTAGTTCTTACTGTGTCTGCCATGTATTCCTCCGCAAATATCAAATCTGCTTATTTTCTTATTATATTACTATATAACTTTTTAGAATATTATACAAGTTTTCTGGCAAATATGGACATACGACAATTGATTTGTTATAATTTTCGATATGGAAATTATAAACATCGGAAACACATTTTACACCAATTATGTACTACGTTTTGAGAAAAACGTAATCCTAATTGACTGCGGTTACAACTGCTCTTACAAAACATTCTTGAAAAAGATTGCAAAACATGGCATTGAATTAGCGGATATAAAGGTTGTTTTATTAACACACGTTCATCAAGACCATGTTTCTTATATGGAAGAGCTATTAAAAAACATCAAGCCAATCCTTATTGTTGGTAAGGGTGCTATTGACTTAATCAAACTAGGAGAAGATCAATTCTATTATTTCACATCTAAACAAAATAGAAAGCTAACTTACTTCACCGCAAAACTTAGAGGTGGCCCAGCAAGTTGGAATCCATTTGATATTGAGCAGTACAATCCTATTGTTGTTGAAAAGGATGATAGTGAAACACTTAAAGAATATAATGCTACCATCTACACCCTACCAGGACATACAGCAGATAGTATTGGCATAAAGATTGGTGACGACTTTTTTGTAGGTGACGCTATTATGAATTGTATTCCTGCAAAGAACCTATT
>JAEEGL015355838.1_pt1 | contig 12782 bp, 8 predicted proteins | sample 9134231 | NCBI WGS metagenome assembly JAEEGL01 (sample SAMN16246548, study PRJNA631951) | gut metagenome | biome: gut microbiome; feature: rumen; material: fiber-attached | host: Bos | place: Iran: Karaj | collected 2018-10 | reverse complement strand
TTGTGGATATTTGTCATAACCCATATCAGGTGGTTATTGCGGCGGGGTCCCACCTCTTCCCATTCCGAACAGAGAAGTTAAGCCCGCTTGCGCCGATGGTACTGCAATGCAATGCGGGAGAGTAGGAGGCCGCCACTTTTTCTTTGAAGCCCTTTCATCAATGATGATGAGAGGGCTTCTTTTATATTTGAAAGCTTTTGGTGGGTGTTCTTTTGTGTTGATGGATTAATCCTGGTGATAGAGAGCATAGTTGCGATAGAATGCCGACATACTATTGTAGCCAGACTGAGTCGCAATCTCTGTTTTAGGCATATGTGGATTGTTGATTATTAGTTGTTCCGCATGAGCAATACGCTTACGGTTAATATATTCCTTGAAAGTCATGTGTGCACAACTGTTAAGCGCCTGAAGGAGATAGGTGCGGTTGGTTCCCAGCAATTTTGCCACGTCGTTGAGTAATATATTGTTTTTAAGGAATGTCTGTTGCTCATTCATCATGGCTTCCAACTTCTCATAGATGCTAGCACTGTTGTTATTGGACATAATAACAATGTCTTCAGTGTAGTCTGTTTCTTCCTCATGTTCTTCAGGTATGTCTTGTATAGTGAAATCCTGATGCATGCCTACCCATGTTAAGGCGAAAATGAGTGCGGAGAATGCCAGCGACGGCAGGGAAATGATGATAGAGTCTACAAATAGATGTCGGCCAAGCACGTTGACAACACTAGATATCAATGAGGTAATAATAAAGAGGATGAGAATGGTAGGGATTTCTTCTATCTCCTTATTCTCTGTATCTGCGTACAACTGTTGAATAATCTTATTGAATCGTCGGATGCGCCGGAATCCTCTGATGATGACAATCGCCACCTGTAAGGCAAAGAGAACTTGGCAGATGATGTGTACCCATGCTTGAAGGAGTGCTAAACCAGTCAGTGATGACTCATGTCCATAGTATAGATAGTTGATGACGAATTTCTTAATCTCATCTGGATCCATGGTTGCATAGAGGCTGCCAACGATGATTCCTGCTATTGTGGGAGGGAGAAATACCAACAATAGGAAACTTTTCTTTCGGGATAATGGTGAGCGATCGGTAATGCCACTAATATATAATAGGAATAGTGGATATACCAATAAGTTCATGGTGACATAGATGGTATCACTGAACGGTATCAGGTTTATATAGTGGTTGAAATAGATAAAGTGACAACTATATAATAGTAATGTGGCGATAGCCCATAGCAACAACCAGCGTATTGCTTTGTCTGTGCGCCGTCTGTAGGTAAGTGACAACTGAACGACCATTACCATACATACCATGAGAGGTAGAGATGAGAATATCTGGTATATCATATTACTATGCAAAGATACGTAATAAACGCCCAATTAGCAAGAAGTGTTAGTGATTTTTGCAATTTTAGGAGTCTATTTTTGCAATTTCGGGACTAATTTTTGCAATTCTGTCACGCTAGATGTCTTAAATTTATGTAACTTTGCACCATCAAACAATCAATAATTAATTTCGTTTACGATGAAAAGCTGGATTTAGGGTAAGAATTTATTTTCCCCTTTTTCATAAAAACTCTGATACAATTAAGTTGATGCGAGTACTGTCGTGATGACAGCGCTCGCATTTTTCTTTGCTTTTCGTGCGCTATTTTATTGAAAATGATTACCTTTGCAAACGTAAAAGCTTGAAACAAGATGAAAAGAAAAGTAATGATGCTTCTGGCCATGGTGCTGACTATGACGGCTATGGCTGGCAATAAGCTGAATCTGAAAGATGTGGTGCGTGGCACCCTGCGTAGTGAAACGGTCAGTGGCGTGCGTCCTCTGCCTGATGGTGAGACGTATGCTAAAATGAGTGATGACGGCCGTCGGATCATACAGTATTCATTTAAGAACGGTAAGGAGCTGGGTACGCTGTTTGATGTTGCCACGGTTAAGGGCGATAAGCTCGACAACATTGACGGCTATATTGTGAGCCCTGATGGCAAGCGCATGCTGATACAGACCAAGACGAAGCGTATTTATCGCCACTCGTTCACTGCAAACTACTACATCTACACGATCCATAACAACCGTATTGTACCCCTGTCGGACAAGGGACCTCAGCAGACCCCGTTGTTCTCGCCTGATGGCGTGCAAATCGCCTTTGTGCGCGATGGCAATATCTTTATCGTCAAGTTGTTGTATGGCAATGCTGAGGTGCAGGTAACTAAGGACGGCAAGAAGAATGAAGTGATCAACGGTATCCCCGACTGGGTGAACGAAGAGGAGTTCAGCCTGAGCCGTGCGATGGTGTTCACGGCTGACAGTCGTCAGATTGTCTGGGTGCGCTATGATGAGAGTGCCGTGAAAGAATGCTATATTCCCACATCGGAGGGAGGTTACACCTATAAGTATCCCGTGGCTGGTGAGACCAACTCTACAGTCAGCGTGTGGAGCTATGATGTGCCCAGCCGTCAGACCCGCCAGTTGCAGGTACCTATCGAAAAAGACGGCTACGTACCCCGCATTCAGGCTACAAGTGACTCATCAATAGTGGCTGTCTATACGCTGAACCGCCATCAGGACTGTCTGCGCATCTATATGGCCAATCCATTGACCACCGTCAGCAAGCTCTCTATTGAAGATAATATAAATAAGTACGTGCGCGAGGAGGCTATCAGCAATGTCAAGATTACTGACCGCCACATCCTACTGCCTAGCGATCGTGACGGCAATATGCACTTGTATCTGTATAATCTCAATGGTCAGCTGCTTCGTCAGGTAGATCAGGGTAACTATGAGGTGAGTGCTGTCTATGGCTATGATGAACAGACTGGTGATACCTATTTCGCATCGCACGAGAATGGTGCCACTGACCAGCGTATTTGGGTGGCCCATGAGAATGGCAAACGTGACTGCCTGACGAAAAAAGCAGGTTGGAATACCGCCTTGTTCAGCAGTAACCTCAAATACTTCATCCATACCTGGAGCAATTTGCAGACACCCCATGTCGTTACACTCTGCAACAATAGCGGCAAGGTGCTGGAGACTCTTGTTGACAACCGCTATCTGCAGGATCGCATCAGGGGTCTTGAGCTCGGACAGCGTGAACTCTTCACTCTGACCACATCGGAAGGTGTGACGCTCAATGGCTGGATGGTGAAACCTGCCAACTTTGATGCCTTGAAGCGTTATCCTGTCGTGATGTATCAGTATGGTGGTCCTGGTAGCCAGCAGGTGAAAGACTCATGGGACATTGGTATGATAGGCCAGGGGGCAGCCCTTGAGCAGTACTTCTGCCAGCAGGGTTTCATCTGCGTCTGTGTTGACAACCGTGGTACTGGAGGTCGTGGTGCAGACTTTGAGAAGAGCACCTATCTGAACCTCGGGCAGCAGGAAGCCCGTGACCAGGTGGAGACGGCTTTGTGGCTCGCTCAGCAATCGTATGTCGACAAAGACCGTATCGCCATTTGGGGTTGGAGCTATGGAGGCTTCAATACGCTGATGTCGATGTCTGAGGGCCGTGGTGTGTTCCGTTGTGGCATTGCCATCGCACCACCGACTTCATGGCGCTATTACGATACCATCTATACCGAGCGCTATATGCGTACTCCGCAGGAGAATCCCTCGGGTTATGATGACAATCCTATCACGCGTGCCAAGAACCTGTATGGTGCCCTGATGCTCTGTCATGGTCTGGCCGACGATAACGTACACTATCGTAATACTGCTGATTACTGCGAGGCACTCATCGAGGCCGACAAAGACTATCGACAGCAGGTTTACGCCAACCGCAATCATAGCATCTACGGTGGTAATACGCGTAACCACCTGTTCCGCCAGTGCTTTAATTTTCTGAAGGAACAACTGAAATAAAAAGAAGAGCTGGAATTAAAAAGAAGAGGGCATCTCGCCCTCTTCTTTGTTTTTAATAATTTTCGGCCTTAACTTGGAAGTAAGCCTGCGGGTGGTCACATACGGGACAAATCTCTGGAGCCTTCTTGCCGATGACGATATGACCGCAGTTGCTGCACTGCCAGATGACGTCACCATCTTTTGAGAATACACGTTCCTTCTTGATGTTGTCGAGTAGCTTGCGATAGCGTTCCTCGTGGTGCTTTTCGATAGCAGCTACCATCTCGAACTTGTCGGCAATCTCGTCGAAGCCCTCTTCGCGAGCCTCGCGAGCCATACGAGCATACATATCCGTCCATTCGAAGTTCTCACCACCGGCAGCAGCCTCCAGATTGCTGGCAGTATCCTTGATAGCACCACCCTCCAGCAGCTTGAACCACATCTTGGCATGTTCCTTCTCATTGGCAGCGGTCTCCTCGAAGATAGCGGCTATCTGCACGTAGCCGTCTTTCTTGGCCTTTGATGCCCAGTAGGAGTACTTGTTACGTGCCTGACTCTCACCTGCGAATGCTTCCTGCAGGTTTTTCTCGGTTTTTGTTCCTTTTAGATCTTTCATAATTTTATTATTAGGTGAATAATGGGTCTGATGGGACTAATGGGGTGAATGGGGGAGCTATAAGCTGATTTCACCACGGATGCTTTGGTTCATGAAGTGGCGCACTTTCTCAGGATCGTCGAAGTGCGACTGGAGAAACATCAGCTTTGTGACTGCACTCTCTACCGTAGAGTCATAGCCGCTCACCACACCAGCCTCCTGCAAACGAAATCCCGTGTCATAGCGAGCCATCTCTACACAGCCTTGCAAACACTGGCTGATGTTGACTATCACCTTTCCGTTGCGCGTACCTTCTTTTAATGCATTGAGAAGCCATGGACTTTGTGGTGCATTACCACTACCGAAGGTGCGCATTACAATCGACTTCAGATTGGGCGTGTGGATGATATGTCGGATGAGATCTTCACGAACACCCGGGAACAGTGAGAAGATAATGACATTGTTGTCCAGTCGGAAGTGAGGCACCATGGGTTTATCCCACTCGGGTGTCAGCATGCGGTGGCGATGATAGGTAATATTGACACCGGCATCCACCAGATGCGGGTAGTTGAACGACTCGAAGGCATTGAACTCCTCAGCGCTCTGCTTGGTGGTACGGTTTCCACGCAACAGATGACCGTTGAAGTAGATACCCACCTCGGGTACCATCGCATGGCCATCGGAATCTTTTGTAGCGGCAATTTCTATCGAGGTGATAAGATTCTCCTTGCCGTCGGTACGTAACTGTCCGATAGGCAGCTGAGAGCCCGTAAAGATAACTGGTTTGGTGAGGTTCTCCAACATGTAGGAGAGGGCAGAAGCCGTATATGCCATTGTATCAGTACCGTGGAGCACGACAAAGCCATCGTAGTTGTCGTAGTTGTCAGTAATCACGTGGCTCAGGTCTGTCCACATCCGTGGTGACATGTCGCTGGAGTCAATAGGCGGGTTAAACTGATAAGTGGCAATTTGTGTGTCAAACTGTTTCAGTTCGGGCACATTCTGCAACAGGTGCTCGAAGTCGAAGGGCTCCAAGGCTCCTGTCTGCGGATTGCGGTTCATACCTATGGTTCCGCCCGTATAAATCAATAATACCTTGCTCTGCATGTTGCAAAGATACGAATTATTTTTTTCTCCCGCCAACGTTTACGTAACTTTTTCTATAAAATGCATCGTCTTTTTCGCTTGTATCGAATTATTTTACTAAATTTGCAAACAGAAAAGATTATCTCTAAAACAATTAAAACAGCAATTCAACGACTATGAAGCAATTCAACGACAAGAATTTCGTGCTTGACAACGAGGTTGCTCAGGACTTGTTCCACAACCATGCGGCTAAGATGCCGATTATCGACTATCACTGTCACCTCATCCCCGAAATGGTGGCTAACGACCACAAGTTCAAAAGCATCACCGAGTTGTGGCTGGGCGGTGACCACTATAAGTGGCGTGCAATGCGTACCAACGGCGTAGACGAGAAATATTGCACAGGCAAGGATACCACAGACTGGGAGAAATTTGAGAAATGGGCCGAGACCGTTCCCTACACCCTTCGCAATCCGCTTTATCACTGGACTCATCTGGAACTAAAGACGGCCTTCGGTATTGAGAAGTTGCTGTCGCCTAAGACTGCCCGTGAGATTTTTGATGAGTGTAACGAGAAGTTACAGAAGCCCGAGTTCTCAGCGCGTGGCTTGATGAAGCACTACAATGTGGAGTGCGTCTGCACCACGGATGATCCTGTTGACGATCTTCACAATCATATTGAGTATGCCCGCCATAAGGCTGCTGATGACCCCATGATGATTCCTGCATGGCGTCCCGACAAGGCCATGAATATCGAGGCTCCCGAGTTTGCCGACTATGTACACCAGTTGGAGACGGTGAGCGGTGTTACCATCACCAAGTTTGCTGATATGGTTGATGCCTTGAAGAAACGCCATGAGTTCTTCGAAGCCAATGGTTGTAAACTCTCTGACCATGGTATCGAGGAGTTCTATGACGAGGAGTACACCGACTCGCAGATTGAAACCATCTTCGAGAAGGCTATGCGCGGTCTGCAGCTCTCTATCCTGGAAATTCGCCAGTACAAGCACTGTTTCCTTACTGTGATGGCTGAGATGGATGCTGATGCCGACTGGACACAGCAGTTCCACTATGGTGCTATCCGTAACAACAATACCAAGATGTTCAATCAGTTGGGTGCTGATACTGGTTTCGACTCTATTGGTGAGTTCAATACTGCAAAGGCTATGTCGAAGTTCCTCAACAAGCTTAATATGGAGGACAAGCTCACGCGTACCATATTATATACCCTCAATCCCTGTGCTAACGAGGTCATCGCTACCATGCTTGGTAACTTCCAAGGTGGTGAGCCTGGCAAGATCCAGTTTGGTTCGGGTTGGTGGTTCAATGACCAGAAGGATGGCATGGAGCGCCAGATGAATGCCCTCTCTGTATTGGGTCTGCTGAGCCGTTTTGTCGGTATGTTGACCGACTCGCGCTCGTTCCTCTCTTACCCCCGTCACGAATACTTCCGTCGCATCCTTTGCAACATGCTGGGAAATGACGTAGAGAAGGGCCTGCTGCCCGATGATCGTGAGTTGTTGGGCAAGATGGTCGAGGATATTTCGTACAATAATGCACGACGATATTTCAAGTTCTACTAAAAAAAATAGGCTATCCTGCATGAGGGTAGCCATTTTTTTTGTACTTTTGCACCGAAAAACGAACGAAGACAGATAAAAGTATGTGTGGAATAGTAGGCTATATTGGTAATAAAGAAGCTTATCCGATACTGATTAAAGGCTTGAGAAGACTCGAATACCGCGGTTACGACTCGGCAGGTGTTGCACTGATTAACAAGGATGGTGCACTGAATGTCTATAAAACCAAAGGAAAGGTTGATATCCTGACGGAGTATTGTAATGACAAGGATGTCAGCGTTTGTGTGGGTATTGCCCATACCCGTTGGGCTACCCATGGTGAACCATCCTCGCGCAATGCCCATCCCCACTATTCTCAGTCGCATAATCTGGCTATCATTCATAACGGCATCATCGAGAACTATGCCGACATCAAGCAGAAACTCATAGACAAGGGCGTGACCTTCCAGAGCGATACCGACACTGAGGTGCTGGTGCAGTTAGTGGAGTATATCATGATTAAGAAGCAACTGACACTGTTGGAAGCTGTGCAGGTAGCTCTTTATCAAGTTATTGGTGCCTATGCCATTGCCATTGTCGACAAGCGTGACCCCAGCCAGATAGTCGCTGCCCGCAAGCAGAGCCCGCTGGTGGTAGGTATCGGTGATGGTGAGTTTTTCCTAGGTTCCGATGCCAGTCCCATCATCGAGTACACCGATAAGGTTGTCTATCTGGAGGACGGCAATATCGCACTCATCCGACTCGGTGAGGAACTGAAGGTGATGAGTATTCTTGGCGAAGAACAGGAGCTGGCCGTCAAGACCGTTGATATCGACCTTGGACAGATAGAGAAGGGTGGCTATCCCCACTTCATGCTGAAGGAAATCTTCGAACAGCCTGAATGTCTGACTAACTGCATGCGCGGACGTATCAATGTTGAGGGCGACCATGTGACTCTCTCGGCACTGATCGACTATCGCCGTCAGCTTCTTCAGGCCAAGCGCATTGTGATAGTGGCTTGTGGTACCAGCTGGCATGCCGGACTCATCGGCAAACAGCTCATCGAGACCTTCTGTCGCATCCCATGTGAGGTAGAATATGCCTCCGAGTTCCGATACAGAAATCCTGTGGTGACCAAAGAAGATGTCGTCATTGCCATCTCTCAGAGTGGTGAGACGGCTGATACATTAGCTGCTGTACAGCTTGCCAAGGAAAAAGGCGCTTTCATCTATGGCATCTGTAATGCCATTGGTTCAAGCATTCCCCGTGCTACTGATACCGGTACATATATCCATGTAGGACCCGAGATTGGAGTAGCCTCTACGAAGGCCTTTACAGGACAGGTGACGGTGCTCTCTATGTTTGCACTAGCTCTGGCTGAGGCTAAGGGTACCATTGACCGCCAGGAGTATTTGCGCATTGTGAAGGGGCTCAGCATGATTCCTGAGGTCATCAAAGAAGTGTTGCAAACCAACACGAAGGTGGCAGACCTGGCACGTACCTTCACTTATGCCCACAACTTCCTGTATCTGGGACGTGGCTATAGTTATCCTGTCGCCTTGGAAGGCGCGTTGAAGCTGAAGGAGATTTCCTATATCCATGCCGAGGGCTATCCTGCTGCTGAGATGAAACACGGTCCCATCGCACTGATTGATTCGGATATGCCTGTGGTAGTCATTGCCACTCATAATGCCATGTACGAGAAAGTGCTCTCTAACATCCAGGAAATCAAGGCCCGTCAGGGAAAGGTCATCGCATTGGTCAGCAAGGGTGACGATACCATTGCCAAGATTGCTGACGAGGTAATTGAGCTGCCCGACGTGCTCGAATGCCTTGAACCGCTGGTGGCTACCATCCCCTTACAACTGCTGGCTTATCACGTTGCAGTATGCAAAGGAAAGAACGTCGATCAGCCCCGTAACTTGGCTAAGTCAGTGACTGTAGAGTAAAAAAAGAGGCAAATATTTGGTGAAATGCCAAATATTTGCTATTTTTGCACTTTGAAATACTTATAAAACCCTAAACGCTATTAGCAGAATGGAGCTTAACGAAACCTTCGAATCCCATATCAATCGGAGTGACTATAAAATCTTAATCGTTGATGACGTGGTCAGCAACGTGCTGTTGCTCAAGATCTTGTTGACCAACGAGAAGTTCCAGGTATGTACGGCTTCAAATGGAAATCAGTGTATCGAGCAGGCAAAAAAAGAGAAGCCCGACTTGATACTCCTTGATGTCATGATGCCTGATATCAGTGGCTTTGATACTGCTGTTATTCTGAAGAAGGATCCTGAGACAATGGAGATTCCTATCATCTTCCTGACAGCGTTGAATAGTCCTGCCGACTTGGTGAAAGGTTTCCAGGTGGGTGCCAACGACTTCCTGACCAAGCCTTTCAATAAGGAAGAGTTGGTGATGCGTGTGATGCACCAGATTCAGCTGGTAGCTGCCAAGCGTATCATTGTTCAGCAGAATATCGAGCTGAAGCGTACCATCTCTAACCGTGACAAAATGTATTCGGTTATTGCCCACGACCTCCGTTCACCTATGGCTTCTATCCGTATGGTGCTCAATCTGGCTGTCAATGTGGTGTCGCCTGAGTCTGTGGGTGAGGAGATTTTCGGACTTTTGGATAAGGCTAATCGTGAGTCGGAAGAAACCCACGACCTGCTGGATAACCTGCTGAAGTGGACGAAGAGTCAGACAGGACGTCTGAATGTGGTTTATCAGGATGTTGATCTGGATGACATCGTTCCTGCTGTTGTTGATATCTTCAAGATGATTGCTGAGATGAAGAAGATAGACCTACAGTATCTGCCTGCTGAGGAGAAACTGACTGTTCATGGTGACAACGATATGATCAAGACTGTCATTCGTAACTTCCTCTCTAACGCTATCAAGTTTACACCGGAAGGCAAGTCTATTGAGGTGTTCTATAAGAAGGAAGGCGACTTTGCGCGTATCTCTGTTCGTGACCATGGTGTCGGTATTGCTGCCGACCGCGTAGAGAGCATCTTCCGCAAAGGTGAGACGACCTACGGAACGGGCGGTGAAGAAGGTTCCGGTCTTGGCTTGCAGCTCTGTCAGGACTTTGCCCGCAAGAATGGCGGTGACGCTATGGTAGAGTCTATCCTTGGTGAGGGTTCTACCTTCAGCTTTACCATTCCTTTGAAGAAGTAATATGAAGTTTTTTCGCTTTGTTTTACTATTTCTGGCAGTCGTATTTGCGGCTTGTCAGAAAGGTGGCGTTTCTCAGCGTCAGTCTGCTGAGAGTCAGAAGGCAGAAGAACGCGTGCGTCATGCTGATGGTGAAGAGCAGTTGCTGTCTATTGACAGTTTGGAACAGAATGGCCGTCTCTCGGAGAATGTGGCTAATGCCCGTCGCACGAAGATATATTTCCAGTTGCAACAATATCGCATGGCCGAATATTATGGTGCCAAGGCGCTGAAAGGTACCAATCTATTCACAGAAGACCCCCATGCTTATTATGAGACCTGTCAGAGTCTTGTGTCTACTGCGATGGATAATGGTGACATGAAGAAGGGATTGGAGAGAGCCACCAACTGCTTGAAACAAATGCGTCAGGATGATACTCCTGAAGCTCGTATGCAGGAAGCGAAGATTCTGTCACGTATTGGGATGATTCAGATGCGTATCGGACGAATGGAGGAGGCCTTCCGCAACTGTGAGGAGTCGTATCAGATTTTCAAGGATATGAAACTGGCCGGCAAGAGTTTCAACGAGGTCTATATGTGGTACAGTTCTGTGGGGGAGATGATACAGCATTTTGTTATCTGCGATGTCCCTCGTGCCATTGAGTGGCTTCCACGTATGGACGAAGCCTTTGAGGCAGTTATGCAAGCTTCTGATATCCCACCATCTATGAAGGACTACTGTCTGTCGAAGCTGGAACTTACGAAGGCTGAAATATATGCCAAGAGCGACCAACGTGCTGAGGCTCTCAAGCATTTTCAGGCCTATCAGGAGACGGATATTGCCCGCAGTGGTGAGGACTGGATATCGCCCATGAACTATTATGAGAACATGGGACAGTGGAAGAATGCCTTGGCCATCTATGACCGTTGGGACTCTTTGGCTCAGGCACAAGGTATTCCTTTCAACAAAGAACAGCAGCAGGTAGCAGCCATGCGTTTCCATGCTGAGCAGGCTATGGGCGATCGTGCCAAGGCTTTGAAGACTGCCCAGAAGATTGTCGAGACGTTGAACAGTGTCGACTCTATCAGCTATGAGGCTGATGCTGCCCAGCTGTCCGTGTTGTATGAAACACAGGAGAAGGAATTGAAGATTGCTGAACAGCAGGCCGCTCTCTCCCAACAGCGTATCATCGCCATTGTCATTGCCGTCAGTTTACTCTTCCTCTTCTTTGTTATTTTTATGTATTTCCGTCTTCGTGCTGCTCGTCGTCTGGCTACGGAACATGCCAAGTTGTTGACTGCTTACGATCAATTGGAGGAGACGACAGCTGCTAAAGAACGCATTGAGTCTGAATTACGCATTGCCCGTGATATCCAGATGTCAATGGTTCCCTCCATATTTCCCAAGCGTGATGGCTTGGACCTTTATGCCTCGATGATGCCTGCTCGTGAGGTGGGTGGTGACCTTTATAACTATCTGGTGGAGAGCGATACACTCTATTTCTGTTTGGGTGATGTCAGTGGTAAAGGTGTCCCCGCTTCGTTGTTCATGGCTCAGGTGATGCGTCTGTTCCGTACGATGGCTGGTCAGCAGATGAAACCTGCCGAGATGTGTACACGAATGAATGCAGTGCTTTGTGAAGACAATGAACAGGGTATGTTTGTCACGTTCTTCGTGGGTGTTGTCAACCTTACCAATGGCCATCTCTCTTTCTGTAATGCAGGCCATAATCCTCCTATTATTGGTGGTTTGCACGATGGCGACTTCATGGATGTTATTCCCAATGCTCCCCTTGGCTTGTGGCCAGAATTGGAGTATGAGGGAGAGGAGTTGGATACCATCAAGAACCGTCCGTTGTTCCTATATACTGACGGACTGACGGAGGCAGAGAATACTAGTCAGGAACAATTTGGCGATGAACGCCTGCTCCACATGCTGCGTGATACCCGTTATGAAAATGCCCGTCAGGTTATTGAGACGCTGGCAGAAAAAGTGGCCCAGCATCGTGGCGATGCTGAGCCAAATGACGATTTGACGATGCTGTGTCTGCGTATTAGCTGACACTTGTCGTTATGATTTCTTGATTTATTCCGCTTTGAACAGATCCTTGATACCTCCGATGCTGCCGAGCAGATTGGTAGCCTCGTAGGGCAGGTATACAGTCTTGGTCTTATCACCCTGAGCGAGCTCTTGCATCATCTGGATGTACTTCTGAGCGAGGAGATAGTTGGCAGGATTAGTGCTCTTGCCTACAGCCTCAGTGATGAGTTCGATGGCCTTGGCCTCAGCTTCTGCCTTACGGATACGAGCCTGAGCTTCACCTTCAGCATGCAGGATAGCCTGTTGCTTCTGGGCGTCGGCACGGTTGATGATAGCGGTTTTCTCACCCTCTGATGCCAGAATCTCTGCAGCCTTTTCACCCTCTGAGGTCAGAATCTGTGCACGCTTGTTACGCTCGGCCTGCATCTGCTTCTCCATCGCGTTCAATACTGTTGCGGGTGGGATGATGTCTTGCAGCTCTACACGGTTCACCTTA
>JAEEGL015122600.1_pt1 | contig 12782 bp, 7 predicted proteins | sample 9134231 | NCBI WGS metagenome assembly JAEEGL01 (sample SAMN16246548, study PRJNA631951) | gut metagenome | biome: gut microbiome; feature: rumen; material: fiber-attached | host: Bos | place: Iran: Karaj | collected 2018-10 | reverse complement strand
ATCAAAAAGACGGTCGCCGAACTCAAAAGCGGAATGGCCGATATCGTCATCGGTACGCACAGGGTACTTTCGGATGATGTCGGATTTAAGGATCTGGGGCTCCTTATCATAGACGAAGAGCAGCGTTTCGGTGTTTCTCATAAAGAAAAGATAAAGAAATTAAAGCAGTCCGTTGATGTTCTGACATTAAGTGCGACACCTATCCCCAGAACGCTTCATATGAGCCTTGTAGGGATAAGGGATATGTCAGTTCTTGATGAGGCTCCTGCAGACAGGCTTCCGATCCAGACCTACGTGATGGAATACAACGAAGAGATGGTAAGGGAAGCCATAGTAAGAGAGCTTTCAAGACAGGGTCAGGTCTATTACGTTTATAACAGGATAAACAACATAGCCGACGTGGCTGCGCGTATCCAGCAGCTGGTTCCCGAAGCGCATGTCGAATATGCACACGGACAGATGCATGAAAAGAACCTTGAAAACATCATGTATGATTTCATAAATCATGACATAGACGTTCTGGTTTCGACCACGATAATAGAGACCGGAATGGACATCTCGAACGTCAACACGATAATCATCCATGACTCTGACAAGATGGGACTTTCCCAGCTCTATCAGCTTCGCGGACGTATCGGAAGAAGCAACCGTCTGGCCTATGCATTCCTTATGTACAGGAAGGATTACCTGCTTAAGGAGGTTGCGGAAAAGAGGCTTGAGGCCATAAAGGAATTTACCGACCTCGGCTCGGGATTTAAGATCGCGATGAAGGATCTTGAGATAAGAGGTGCGGGAAATCTTCTTGGCAAATCTCAGCACGGTCATATGAGCGCTGTAGGATATGATCTTTACTGCAAGATGCTTAATGAAGCAGTCCGCAATCTTAAGGGAGAGGATGTAAGCGAAGACTTTAACACCACGGTCGATCTTGATGTGGATGCATACATTCCGTCCGAATACATAATTAATGAGGCGCAGAAACTTGATATCTACAAACGTATAGCAGGGATCTGCAGCAAAGAGGAAGCGGACGACATGGTCGAAGAACTGCTCGATCGTTTCGGCACCGTGCCCGAGAGCGCATCAAACCTCATAAGGATATCTCTTATCCGAGTAAACGCACACAGACTGTATCTTACCGATGTGAAGGGCAAGGAAGGAAAGCTTGAGCTTATCATAAGGAAGGATGCCCGGATAAAGCCCGAAGGCATAAGCGATGTTGTAATGAAGCATAAGGGTCTTTCGTTTAATCCAAAGCTTCTAAGGTTCATATACTCTTACAGGATGTCCGGAATGATCGAAAAAGATACCAGGACACTGCTTACAGTTACTGAAGAAATACTGGACACTATGGTAGAGTACTTACTATAATGATTTAGGTATGAGCTTATTTGATATTTTCAATTTCATAGGAGGACTGGCCCTTTTCCTTTACGGTATCAATGTAATGGGAGACGGGCTTAAAAAGACTTCCGGAGGAAAACTTGAGGGAATACTGGGCAAGATCACCTCTAACAGGTTCATGGCCGTAGCCATGGGAGCTCTGGTCACCGCTCTGATGCAGTCATCTTCCGCAACGACGGTAATGATAGTCGGATTCGTAAACTCGGGGATCATGGAGCTTGCCAAAGCAGTCTATGTTATCATAGGTGCCAATATCGGAGCTACGGTAACACCCTGGGTAATGTCGCTTTCATCGGTAGGCTCGGACGGTTCGTTTTTCCTTCAGCTGCTGAAACCCTCCAGCTTTGCACCGATACTTGCGATCATCGGTGTTTTTATCATACTCATATCAAAGAACACCAAAAGAAAGAATCTGGCTCTTATCTTTATAGGATTTGCAGTGCTCATCTTCGGAATGGAGACAATGTCCGACAGTATCGCACCGCTTTCCGAATCCGAGGGCTTTTCTCATATGATGATGATTTTCAGCAATCCGATAATCGGTATGCTCATCGGTATCTTGCTTACGGCTACGATACAGTCTTCATCTGCCACTATCGGTATGCTGCAGGTGCTCTCAACTGCGGGACTCATAACCTACGGGTCTGCAATACCTCTGATGATAGGCGCCAATATAGGTACCTGTGCAACATCTCTTTTATCGAGTATCGGAACCTCTCGTAATGCCAGAAGATCCGCGCTCATCCACCTTTATTACAACATAACCAGAGGAGTATTGTTCTTTATTATATTTTACTCGCTTGATATGGTGTTTAAGTTCGCTTTTCTGGACAGGCATTCTACTGCGGTCGGGCTGGCGATATTTGACACCTGCCTGAGTATAGCCTCGGCTGCTGTTCTTTTCCCTGTGGGCAAACTGCTTCTTAAACCGGTTTATCTGACCCTTCCCGTTACCGAAGAAGAGAAAGAACTAAAGGGTATCGAAGCAAAGAGAAATATCAAGCTTCTGGATGACAGATTCTTATCTTCCCCGGGACTTGCCATAGCACAGTCCAAGCAGGTTGCGATAGATATGGCCAAGCACACGAAAAACGCTCTTTTCACAGCGATAGATTTGTTGCTGGATTATAAGGACAAAAAGGCCAAAAAGGTCACTGACCTCGAGGATGTGGTTGACCATTATGAGGATGAGCTGGGGAGCTACCTCGTGAAACTGGGATTACATCCGATGAGCCGCGAGGATTCAACTCAGTTGACCATCATACTTCACAGCATAGGAGACTTTGAGAGGATATCGGATCATGCGGTCAACATCATGGAGACTGCAAAGGAAAAGGCTGAAAAAGGGCTTAAATTCTCAAAGAAAGCAGAAGAAGAACTCATTGTATACACTACAGCGGTCAAAGATATAGTGACCATGGCATTTGATGCTTTTGAGCGAACCGACAGGTCTCTGGCTTCGAATGTTGAGCCTATAGAAGAAGTGATCGATATGCTCAACCAGGAGATCAAGACTCATCATATTAAGAGACTCCGTAAGGGTAAGTGTTCGATAGAAATGGGATTTATTCTTTCTGACCTGTTGAACAACTATGAGAGAGTATCGGATCACTGCTCAAATATAGCGATATCAATTCTTCAGGATAATGAAATGATCGGTGCACATGAGCTGGAGGATGAGATAGTAAATAAGAACAAAGAGGAATTCACGCGTCTCGTTAAGGAATACAGCAAAAAGTATGAGCTGCCGAAACGATCATCGGACAGTGAGGAATGATCTGCTGTGCCGAATCATCAAAACAGGCTTTACGAAAGGAAAATATCAGGAAGGACAATGTAAAGATCATGGAAAAACCTGCATGTGAAGGCGGAACACCCGTCAGAAAAACACCGATATATTACGGACACCAGTACATTGACGAAGCGGATATATCTGCAGTCGTTGACGTATTAAGATCCGATTATCTGACCTGCGGGCCGAAGATAGGCGAGCTTGAAAAGAAGCTCTGCGATATTACCGGAGCGAAGTATGCTGTAGTTTGCTCCAACGGAACGGCTGCTCTCCATATAGCCTGCATGGCAGCAGGAGTAAAGGAAGGCGATGAGGTAATAACGACTCCCATAACCTTTGCAGCCTCAGCCAACTGCGCTCTTTACTGCGGTGCCAGACCGGTCTTTGCAGACATTGATCCCGAGAACTACAACATAGATCCCGAGAATGTTAAAAAGCTTACCACATCAAAGACTAAGGCAGTCGTGGCAGTAGATTATACCGGACAGTCGGTTCAGCTCGATGAACTCCTTGATCACTGTCATAAAAACGGTATCACCCTTATCGAGGATGGTGCGCATGTTATAGGCACAAAGTATAAGGGCAGGATGAACGGCTCGATCGCCGATATGACCACATTCAGTTTTCATCCGGTAAAGACCGTGACATCCGGTGAAGGCGGAGCGGTTCTTACCAATGATGAAAACCTGTACAAAAAGCTGCTTTTATACAGATCTCACGGAATAACCAGAGATACATCTATGATGGAACATGAGTCCGACGGACCGTGGTATTACGAGATGGTGGATATGGGCTATAACTATAGGATAACGGATATCCAGGCGGCACTTCTTATAAGCCAGCTTGACAAGCTTCCGATGTTCTCAAAGCGCCGTAAGGAGATAGTTGCAAGGTATGATGAGGCCTTTTCAAAACTTGATAACATCTTCGTACAAAAGGAGATCCCGGAGTCTGATACAACCAGACATCTGTATATCCTGAGGATCATTCCCGAAAAGATAAGCATAAACAGAAAACAGTTCTTCGATGCTCTTGCAGCTGAAAATGTCATCTGCAATGTACATTACATTCCTGTATATTATTTCCCTCAGTATGAGAGACTGGGATATAAAAAAGGTCTTTGCCCCAATGCCGAAAAACTCTACGATGAGATGCTTTCACTCCCGCTTTACTATGCGATGAGCGATGAGGATGTTGAAAGCGTCATCGAAGCAGTCACAAAGATCGCAGAATACTACGCAGTATAGTCTTTTTTGGCCCGCGCCCTGTGCGCGGGTTTTTCATGCCCGTTTACTCGACAAAAACACCCCAAAGTAGTAAAATATTATGGATTATGGATTAGTATGCCCCATTGTGGGCAGAAACGGGATTTTACTACTGTTTTTATGGCGAAAATTCTTAAAAAATTATTCATTATACTGGACAAAAAACAGAAGCGTTTCATGGTCCTTCTGGTTTTCATGATGCTCATAGGAGCTGTGCTTGAAACACTGGGTGTTTCAATGATCCTTCCCGTCATGAACGTGGTCATGGAAGAGAATGCGGTTGAGAAGCATGTGTACTTAAGATGGATCTGCGACTTCTTCCGCATAGGTTATTCCGACACAAGGACCCTCATGATAACCGTAATGATAGGTTTGGTCGTTGTATTTGCGGTAAAGAACCTGTTCCTGTTCATTCAGCTTAAGGTTCAGATGAGATTTGTTTATTCAAATCAGTTTGCCACCTCAAGACGCATGATGATCAATTTCATGAAGCGTCCCTATGAGTATTATCTCGGTGCGGACACTTCAGTCATCCAAAGACAGATCACTTCCGACGTCAACAACATGTACGGAATGATCCTTTCGATACTTCAGCTGACTTCCGAGGTAATTGTATTTATCTGCCTTATCATAGTAAGTCTCCTTTCTGACGTTAAGATGACGATAATGGTGGGAACGTTGCTTGCTGCAGTGCTCCTTATCATCAAATGTATCTTAAAGCCCATCATGATAAAGGCCGGCCAGCAGAATCAGGATTATTATTCAGGTCTTTATAAATGGATAAATGAAGCAGTGACAGGCATAAAGGAAATAAAGATCGCCAACAAGGAGAATTACTTTATTAACGAGTATTCATCCTGCGGTGCGGGATATGTCGGAGCTGTTCAGAAATACAACCTTTTCAATGCGGCGCCGAGACTGCTTATCGAAACGATAGCCCTTACGGGAATGATACTCTATCTGCTTACCAGCCTTTTAGGCGGTGCGCAGATGAATGAGATCATGCCTCAGATCACGCTGCTTGCACTCGTTGCCGTAAGGCTCATTCCCTGTGCCAACAGGATCAACAATTATCTGACATCCATATCATATTATGAGCCCTTCCTGTGGAATGTTTCGGATTCCCTCCAGGATGAGATCAGGGATGAATCCATAGATTACAGAGCTGATACCTATCTTAAGGACGAAGAGGTATCCAAGCTCCCGATCAACAACAGTCTTGAACTTAAAGATATCGTTTACAAATATCCCAATACGGATGTCTATATATTTAATCATGCAGACATGGAGATCCCGATAGGGCAGTCAGTCGGAATAGTCGGCACATCAGGTGCAGGCAAGACTACAGTAGTAGATATACTTCTGGGGCTTCTTAAACTTGAGGAAGGAAACATTCTGGCGGACGGTAAAAGTGTGATGGATGATTACAGATCGTTCCTTAGAAACGTCGGCTATATCCCCCAGACTATATTTATGACGGATTCAACGATAAGAAATAATGTCGCATTCGGATATGCATCCGGAGAGATAGATGATGATAAAGTGTGGCATGCGCTTAAGGAAGCGGCGCTTGATGAATTCGTAAGAGGCCTCCCCGACGGACTTGATACGACAATAGGAGAAAGAGGAATAAGGCTTTCGGGCGGACAGCGCCAGAGGATAGGCATAGCAAGAGCCCTGTTTGAGGACCCTGAGGTCCTGGTGCTTGATGAAGCGACCTCTGCCCTTGATAACGAGACTGAAGCCGCCATCATGGAATCCATAAACTTCCTGCATGGCAAAAAAACGCTCATTATAATCGCCCACAGACTTCAGACCATAGAAAAATGCGATATGGTATATCGTGTTGAAAACGGAAAGATAACCCGCGAAAGATGAACAGAGAAAACTTAAGAAAGATCTATAAGATCTCCAAGTTCACATTGTTCCCGCTGATCCTTTTGCTGATCCCTTTCTGGAAGGTCAACATGGGCGTTGACATTGCCGATACCACATACAGTCTCGGCAATTACAGGGATTTCGGACAGGTCAGGAATGTATGGAATCTCCTTACCTTTATCCCGAGTGCCCTTGGACATCTGCTGACAAAGCTTCCATTCGGGAATACAATGCTGGGATTTAACATATATGTGAGCGTTCTGATAAGCCTTATGGCTCTTACAGGATACAGGTTCTTTATGACCAAGATGCCGGGATGGCTGGCTTTTCTTTCGCAGCTTGCGGTCCTTGGCATGTGCTGGGCGCCCAGATCGGTGCTTTATCATTACCTCACATACTTCCTGTTGCTTTTTACATCGATCCTTATTTTCAGGGGACTTGCGGGAACCAACAGGACATACTGCCTGTTTATCGCGGGAGTTCTTGTCGGATTAAATACGTTTGTCAAGTTCCCGGGTAATGTTCTTCATGCAGCGTTGATAATAGCTGTCTGGTTCTACGGCCTTATTACCGAAAAGGACTTTTCGGATGTATTTAAAGAGACACTGCTTTGTATCGCAGGCTTTATAGCTTCATTTCTGCTGATGATACTTATCATAAGCGTTTCATTCGGAAGTGATTCGTTCCTTATGATGATAAACGGAACCCTCGGGATAGCAGGCAGCAATTCCGAGTATACGATGGGACAGATGATACTGGCCATAGCGGATGCCTATCTCCATGGTTTCAAGTGGGCGATCTATATGATCCTTTGCATACTGCCAGGAATTCCTTTCTTTGTCCTTTGGCCGGGCAAAATGATAAAGGTGCGCAAGATTGTTTACTGTCTGTGCATCGCATTCCTTTTCTTCGTGCTCGGCAGATGGGGAATGTATAGCTTTAAGTTTTATCAGAAGGATTCAGCCCTTCAGTGGGGTGCGATCTTCCTGCTTCTTTCAATAGGAGTGGATATATGGATGCTGTTTACGAAACAGATAAATAACGACTGGAAGCTGATCGGAATGCTATCGCTTCTTAACATTCTGATACTTCCTCTCGGATCAAACAATCATATTTGGCCGATACTTAACAGCCTGTTCTTTATCGCTCCCGTAACCTTCTGGATGATATACAGATTCGTCAGATGGGGCAGAGCATATATGGATGAAACTCAGAAGGTTCCCGTCTTTGCAGTTAAAGCCATGAGTGCGGGGGTAGTGATCGCTTTCTTTGCCATGTCCCTCGGGCTCTGTGCAGGCTATGCGTTTATGGACGGTGAAGACGGCTCACCGAGAAATACATATATTACCGGTAACGAGGTTCTTCATGGAATGAAGACAACAGAATGGAATGCTGCTGAGCTGTCGGAGCTTTCACTGTTTATGAAATCCGACAAAGAGGAACTTTCAGGCAAACCGCTTCTGCTCTACGGTAACATTCCGGGACTTTGCTATGCCCTGGATCGAAAATCCGCTTTAGGCACAACCTGGGCGGATCTGGATTCGTATCCGGTTGAGACCATGGAAAAAGAGCTTAAAGATCTAAGTATGAAGATATATGCGGACAGTTATTATCCTTCAATATTTGCTCCGGTGGTAATAACCTCTTCAAGAATATTAAACGATTCCGCAAACGCGATCCGAAAGAAAGAAATGATCGAACAGTTCATGACGGACCACAGATATGATGAAATATTCAGCAACAACGGATACAGTGTATTTGCTATAACGGCTGACAGCCCTGGAGAATAAGGCGAAAGGAAGAAAATGATAAGATTCAACGTTCCCCCTTTTGTGGGAAAAGAAACAGAATATGTAAAACAGGCGATCGACAGCATGCATATATGCGGTGACGGTGAGTTTACCAAAAAGTGCAACGAGTGGATCGAACAGAAAACCGGAACTGCTAAGGCCCTTCTAACAACTTCATGCACACATGCACTTGAGATGGCAGCACTGCTCTGCGACATAAAGGAAGGCGATGAGGTGATAATGCCTTCGTACACCTTCGTTTCGACTGCTGATGCGTTCGTATTAAGGGGAGCAACTCCGGTTTTTGTTGATGTCAATCCGAAGACCATGAACATAGATGAGACGCTGATCGAAGATGCCATCACACCCAGAACAAAGGCTATTGCTGTCGTTCACTATGCAGGCATCTCACCTGACATGGATGTCATAATTGACATTGCAAAAAGACATAACCTGCTACTGGTTGAAGATGCCGCACAGGGCATCATGAGTACATACAAGGGCAAAGCGCTCGGAACTTTCGGGGATTACGGATGCCTGTCATTCCATGAGACCAAGAACTACAGCATGGGAGAGGGCGGAGCTCTGATGATAAAGGATCCTGACAGGATAGTCGATGCCGAGATATACAGGGAAAAGGGAACGAACAGAAGTCAGTTCTACAGGGGACAGGTGGATAAATACAGATGGATGAACTACGGATCTTCTTATCTTCCTTCTGAGATGAATGCAGCCTACCTTTGGGCTCAGCTGGAAGTTGCTGATACGATCAATGAAAAAAGACTCGCTGTCTGGAATAAGTATTATGAGGCGTTTACGGATCTTCGTGATAAAGGTCTCATTGAATTGCCTTTTGTTCCCGACTATGCACAGCATAATGGTCACATGTTCTATATAAAGACCGCGGATCTTGAAGAAAGGACTGCGCTCATAAAATTCCTCGGAGATAACGATATCCTAGCGGTGTTCCATTACATACCGCTGCATACTGCTCCCGCAGGATTGAAGTTCGGCCGTTTCCACGGAGAAGACAGATACACCACAAAGGAATCAGACAGACTCGTAAGACTGCCGCTGTTCTACTCGATAACGGACGAGCAGACGGACTATATCATAGATAAGGTTAAGGAGTTTTACTCAAAATAAAGGTATGAAGACGGGGAAAAGGCCTTTTATCAACAGAATGATAAGTGTTATTCCCGTGGTCATCCTCATTGCTGTGATCGCAGTTTTTTATGATCATTACTTTGATCTTAATGACGATGTCCTGATGAAGGACATACTGTCAGGAACATACTCCGGCACACCATTTGCCCACAATATGCAGATGCTCTGGCCCATAAGCGCCATCGTGGCTCTTTTATACAGGATATTCCCGCATGTTGCCTGGTACGGGCTGATGCTTATCGGATTTCAGTACGCGTCACTTTATATCATCGCGAATGGGATCGTAAAGATTGTGACCGGGCCAGGTGATGGAGCAAAGGATGGTTCCGCTGCAGATGCTTTGCAAAAACTTACGGTTTTGAGGCTCGGGATATCTGCGGGTATAACACTCCTGCTGTCAGCGTTGATGCTGATGCACCTTATTTATGTTCAGTACACTGTGACCGTTGCCATGATGTCATCGGCTGCAGCTGTCAGTTTTTTTGCAGCAGATAAGACCGACGGGGACAAAGGATACTTAAAGAACAGACTTCCGGCACTTATCATACTTGTTCTTGCCTTCATGTTAAGGACAGAGATGACACTTTTGATGCTTCCGTTTTTCGGAGCAGCATTTGTATACAAGTTTTCGTTTGAAGAAAAACCGTTTGAAAAGACAACGATCAAAAAGTACGGATCCTTCATACTCCTGCTTCTGATCCTCATGTTCCTTAGCTGGATGGTTGACCGCATAGCATACGGAACACCCGAATGGAAGGCCTTCAGGAACATGTTCGATTCAAGAACGGTCCTTTATGACTATGAGGTCCCGCCTTCATACGAAGGCAATGAAGCATTTTACGACGAGATCGGACTTAAACCTGAGGAAGCATATCTTTTTGAAAACTACAACTTCGGAGTCGATCCTAAGATAGATGATAAAGTGATGAATTCTGTCGCTGCATACGCCCGTGAGATTGACAGGAACTCAAACGACTCCGCATCAAAGCTGAAGGATAAACTTAAGATATATGTTTATGAGGTGACACACCTTAACAATGCTCCGGGAACGGATCATCCATGGAATACGGTAGCGCTGATAATGTATGCTTCAACCGTAATCCTTACGATCCTTACAGGTAAGATATGGGAACTGTGGAGAGTTATTGCACTCTTTGCAGGAAGGAGCGCCATCTGGCTTTATATGCTGATGGGCGGAAGAACTCCCGACAGGATAACTCATTCACTTTACTTTATCGAGATCACAGTGCTGATGGTCCTGCTGTCTGCCCTTATCCGGAAAGCCGACGGTATTCAAAGAGATGAAGATCAGAAAAACAGGATCATAAAAACGGTCATCACAGCGACGGCAGTCGGACTCCTGTGCGCCGGAATATGCATAATAATTCCGGGATGGCGATATGCATCATATGAAGCAGCATACCGCGGGGATATAAATGCTCCTTACATAGAGTTATATGAATATATGGCAGATAATACCGATACCATGTATCTTATCGATACATATTCATCCGTATCTTATTCCGAAAAGATGTTTGATGATATCGCCTTTGTCTCAAAGGCAAATTCAAACGTACTTGGCGGATGGGCAGCAACAAGTCCTATAGAAGTATCAAAGCTTGAGGCCTACGGAATAAAGGACATGGGCAGCGGATTGCTTAATGACAACGTGGTTTTCTGCAAAAAGACGGATTCCGATGACGGTTGGCTCAAAGATTATTATGCTTCAAACGGAATCGATATTATGGCGGATAAAATCGAAACGATCGCAGATACATTTGAACTTATCAGGATAACAAAGATGGAGAAATGATCTATGAAGATTAGTTATGTTATACCCTGCTACCGCTCTTCAAAAACACTTTCGTCGGTGATCGACGAGATCAAAGCGAAGATGAGCCGGATGAACGGATATGAATACGAGATCATACTTGTAAATGACTGTTCGCCCGACAACACATATGAGGTGATACAAAAGATCGCCGCTGAAAATGACAATGTAAAGGGTATCTCTCTTGCAAAAAACTTCGGACAGCACAGTGCGCTGATGGCGGGATTTCACTATGTTACAGGAGATGTGATCGTATGTCTTGATGATGACGGACAGACACCTGCGGATGAGGCGGACAGACTGATCAAAGCCGTCGAAGACGGAGCAGATGTGGCCTATGCAAGATACGCTCATAAAAAGCATTCCCTTTTCAGAAATTTCGGTTCGTGGATAAATGACAGGATGACCTGCATAATGCTCGGCAAGCCGAAAGATCTTCACATCTCAAGCTATTTTGCTGCAAGGCGTTTCGTCATAGATGAGATGCTCAGATATACATATGCATTTCCCTACGTAATGGGTCTTGTATTAAGAACGACAAAGAACATAGTAAATGTCGACATAGATCACAGGGACCGTACTGTCGGTGAATCCGGATATACATTTGGCAAACTGATGTCATTGTGGTTTAACGGCTTTACAGCTTTTTCAATAAAACCGTTGAGAATAGCCATCGCTACAGGATCCGTTTTTGCAATAGTCGGATTCCTTTATGGTATATATACGATAATCAAAAAGATATTCATTCAGCCGCCTGAGCTTGTCACAGGTTTTTCGGCGCTTATGTCAGCCGTTGTGTTTACAGGGGGGATACTGATGCTGATGCTGGGTCTTGTAGGTGAATATCTCGGAAGAGTGTATATTTCAATGAACAACTCTCCGCAGTATGTTATAAGCCAAACAACGATGGATGATATGGATAATTAACAGCGGTTAAGATGCAGGAACTTGGGTTAAAGGGCTTCAAACCGGTCAATTACATATTCGGCATCCTGTTTTCTCTTTCGATCGTAATGGGATTTCAGTGTGAATTCTTCAGGCACCTGATCCCGGGATCGTGGAAGACATGGGTCTTCCTGATACTGATAGCTGCAGTTGCGACTGTCTTTTCAAAGATTTTCTGGGATATGATCTCGGAGAGAAAACTCCGTAGCGTACCGGATGATGAGATCCCGGCAGGTAAGACTTGGCTTATTTCATCACTTGCTGTATGGATAATGAATTTTGTCGTTTTTCTGGGAGTTTATCCGGGGTTCTTTGTTTATGATGCATTCGAGGAACTGAATGAAACGATAACACGCAGCTTTAATGACCAGCATCCCCTTTTCCATGTGCTCTCCATGGGGGCGATCATTCAGGGAATGCATAAACTGACCGGTGATTATAACATATCGATCGCTGTTTTCATCCTGTTTCAGATGACGGTAAATGCCGTTATCCTTGGATTTGTTGTAAGAGAACTCAAAAAAGAAGGTACCGGCAGGATCGTAACGATACTGCTTACCATATATTTCGGAGCATTTCCGGTTCTTTTGATGAACAACCTCTGCTCATCGAAGGACTGCCTGTTTACAGGATTTATGGTGCTCCTTACAGTGTTCCTGAGGCGCTTTTTTAAAGGAAGTACCGAAGCGTCCGGACAAAAAAAGAACCTT
>JAEEGL013109723.1_pt1 | contig 12782 bp, 10 predicted proteins | sample 9134231 | NCBI WGS metagenome assembly JAEEGL01 (sample SAMN16246548, study PRJNA631951) | gut metagenome | biome: gut microbiome; feature: rumen; material: fiber-attached | host: Bos | place: Iran: Karaj | collected 2018-10 | reverse complement strand
TCATCCATGGAAACCTCCATGGCGGGCACCCAGTTCAGGGCATCGAACACACGGAATACATCGATTCCGCTGCGGGCTGCTTCTTTGATAAACTCACGGATCAGGTTGTCGGGATAATTGGTGTACCCTACGCCGTTAGAACCGCGGAACAGCATCTGCAGCAGCACGTTGGGCGCTTTCTCGCGGATCATGTCGAGACGCTCCCAGGGTGATTCATGCAGGAAACGGTAAGCCACGTCGAAGGTAGCGCCGCCCCAACATTCAAAGGAGAATGCGTCTGCCAGAATCTCGGAAGTGCCTTCCATGCCCTTGACAATATCCCTGGTTCTCACACGCGTGCCAAGCAGTGACTGGTGCGCATCACGGGTCGTGGTGTCGCATACCAGCAGTTTATTCTGCTTTCTTACCCATTTGGCTACCTCTTCGGGTCCCTTGGCATCCAGCATCTGCTTGAGGCCCATGCGGCGGTTGCCGGTAACGGGCGGGAAACGCGGGGTGTCGAACAGCGTGTTGACATTGTTCTTGGCGATGGATTTCTCCGCGATATAGTTCAGCAGCTTGGTGGCCGGGTCATGGCCGCTGTCAATCCTGAACAGGGACGGCGTTTCATCGATAAACTTGGTATAGCATCTGCCTTCCCGGAACGTCTTGTTGTTCAGGACATTTGTAATAAAGGAAATATTGGTTTTGACACCGCGGACATGTACTTCTCTGATGGCGCGGTCCGCCTTGGAGCAGACGCCTTCAAAGGTGTTGTCCCAGGTCGTCACCTTAACCAGGAGGGAATCATAATACGGGGAAATGATGGAGCCGGTTCCGTTTGTCGCCTCATCCATACGTACACCGAAGCCGCCGGATACACTGTATCCGGTGATGCGTCCCGTATCAGGCGCAAAATTATTGGCCGGATCTTCCGTGGTTACACGGCACTGGATGGCATATCCGTCCCGCTTGATCGCGGACTGGTCCGTGATGCCGATCCGCGGATCTGACAGCGGATATCCTTCCGCAATCAGGATCTGCGCGCGCACCAGGTCAATGCCTGTAATCATTTCGGTAACAGTATGCTCCACCTGGATACGCGGATTCATCTCGATGAAATAATAATTCTCATCTCTGTCCACCAGGAACTCCAGGGTGCCGGCATTGGTATAACCTACATGTTTCGCAATCTTGACAGCATCCGCATACAGCTTGTCCCGGACTTCCTGGGAAACGGAAAATGCCGGCGCAAACTCCACCACCTTCTGGTAGCGGCGCTGCAGGGAGCAGTCACGCTCGTACAGGTGTACGATGTTGCCCTGTTCGTCTCCCAGCACCTGTACTTCAATGTGCTTCGGATTGACCAGGAATTTCTCCATGAAAATGTCATCGTTGCCGAAGGATTTAAGAGCTTCCGTCTTGACCAGGTCAAAGTTTGTGCCCACTTCTTCCACGGTGTCGCAGCGGCGCATGCCGCGTCCGCCGCCGCCGGCAGCAGCCTTTAAGATGACCGGAAAACCGAATTCCTGCGCCAGGCGCTGTGCTTCTTCACGGCTGGCAAGGGGTTCCTTGGTGCCGGGTGTGGTCGGAACGCCGCAATCAATGGCCATCTGCTTGGCGCTCAGCTTGTCGCCCATCATGTCCAGAATCTCGGAAGACGGTCCGATGAACTTAATGCCTGCCTGCTCGCAGGCCCGGGCGAAGTCGCCATTCTCGGAAAGGAAACCGTATCCCGGATGGATCGCGTCGCAGTCATGCAGTCTTGCCAGCTCGATAATACGCTGAATATCCAGATAGGCACCCAGGGGGCTCAGGTTCTCGCCGATCAGGTAGGACTCATCTGCCGCGGTACGGAACATTGAATACGTGTCTTCGTTGGAATAGATTGCAACCGTATTAAGATCAAGATCGTGACATGCTCGGAACACGCGCATGGCAATCTCGCCGCGGTTGGCCACCAGCACCTTCTTAAACTTACCCATGTTGATTTCTCCTGTGTCCGGTTTTTGCCGGGCGGCACCCGGTTTCAAACCCTCTGACTATTTTGGTGTTAAAGTGTTTACTGTTACTGTTACCGCAAGAATTGTTTATTGTTGTTTTTATGTTTTCGGAAAATTTCTACATTTTCTGAAAATATCCTTTGGAAAATCATGCCGTTTTTGTAATTAATGCATAAGTTCCAATGGCCACTTTACATGATTTAAGAACGGAAAACAATAGCGCTTTTGTTCTTAATCCGATACTCCCTCTCTTGTACTCATTCAAAACCATCTCTCAGGCAAATTGGTCCGTCACCTGGAAAATATAGAATTTCAGATAGTAGGAATTCTCATCACCGTCCTTCTCGCCCGGCGCTCCACCAAAGGACCACAGGATCGGATGATCCGGGGACTGGGTCCGGAATTCCACCTGGCGCAGACGCTTGTGGGCTGCTCTGGAGGCTTCCCGGATTGTCTTTTCCAGAAGTGCCTGGGGCATGAAATGAGAGCAGCTGCAGGTCACCAGATAGCCTCCGTCCTTTACCAGCCTGAGACCGCGGTAATTGATTTCCCGGTATCCCTTGACTGCCTTTTTCGTTGCCTCCCTGGATTTGGTAAATGCCGGAGGATCCAGAATCACTACATCATATTTTTCACCTTTGGCTTCCAGCTTCGGCAGCAGGTCCAGCACATCCGCCGTAATAAACCGGAGCCCCGGCCCTGGGACAGCCTTCCCATCGTCATCATTCTCCGTTATAAACCCGTTTAAGGCAGCATTTTTCCTGGCCTGCGCAATGGCCGTATCAGAAATGTCCACGGCCGTCACTTCCCTTGCGCCCGCCGCCATGGCGTTCAGCGCGAAAGCCCCGGTATGGGTAAAGCAGTCCAGGACCCGGGCGTCCCGGCAGATGGGATGGATCGCCAGCCTGTTGTATTTCTGATCGAGGAAAAAGCCGGTTTTCTGTCCGTCTTCCACATCCACCAGGTAGCGTACTCCGTTTTCCACAATTTCCACCTCTGTGTCGAAGGCTTCCCCGATAAAGCCCTTAAAGGGCTCCATCCCTTCTTTGCGGCGGACAGGGGCATCCGAACGTTCATATATTCCCCGGACAGAAATGCCGTCTTCCTCCAGGCATTTCCGGAGCGCCGCAAGAATCACCGGCTTCAGACGGTCAATTCCCAATGCCAGGGATTCCACCACCAGGACATCGTTAAATTTGTCAATTACAATTCCGGGAAGAAAATCAGCCTCCCCGAAAATCACCCGGCAGGCCGCGGTGTCCACGGTCTTCTTCCGGTATTCCCAGGCATCCCGCACCCGTTTTTCTATATACGCCTCATCAATGGCTTTGGGATCCCGGATCCCCCGGGACAACATCCGGATGGATATTTTGGAAACCCGGTTGAGAAAGCCGACCCCCATGGGATAGCCGTCAAAATCGTATACCGATACAATTTCACCATTCTCCGCTTCGCCCTCGATCCTCTCGATCTCATTGTCAAACACCCAGGCGCCGCCGCTTTTTAAAAGCCTTCCTTCGCCTTTTTTCAGATATACTGCTGCCATAATGGTACCTTTCCTGCCTGTCATTTCCGAAAACAAAAATATACCCCGATGCGGATATTATTACGCACCGGGGACTGGTTTAATCTCTGTGGCTGAAGAAATCCTTCAGGACATCAATCAGGTCCGCTTTCTTTTCTTCTACCGGTTTGCCGGTATAGCCCATTTCCTCCAGGAGTTCATCCACATGCTCATAGTACATGGTCATGGACATCTCCCAGGAACGCACGGAACTGGCATCCTTATCTGCCATTTCCTTGATATTCAGGCGCATCTTGCGGAGCTTGTCGATCTTGGCAAGCGCTTCGGGATCGTCCGCATACATTCTCGCTGCCCTGTCAAAGAACTCCATCTGGCCGTTATCCATATCCTTACAGGCTCTCAGTTCAATGACTTCATTTTTGGTTAACTTTCTCATGTTTCCTGCCCCCCTCGTTAAACACTACTGAATGTGAAAGAGGCTGCAGCTGCCTGCACTGCAGCATTTCATTTCATCTCTCAGACATATTTTCACACAACCCTCTTTATTTTTCAATAGCGAAAACAGGTTCTTTCGCCTTGTTTAACGTCATTTTTACACATCCCTGCGGTGTTGCCGGCTATCTGTTCCGGCCGGGAACGGCCTCCGGCGGAAGAGGCCATAGTTTCCAGCTGATTCTGCCGATAATCTGCTGTTCATTTATCGCCCCGATGGCCTCCATTCTGGAGTCTATCGAAGCATCTCTCCGGTCTCCCATCACAAACCAGGCGCCCTCCGGCACCTGCCATGGCATCTTCAGATCGCAGTTGCCAAGCCCCCTGCCGGAAACATAGTCTTCATCCAGCTGTTCGCCGTTCACATAGACATAGCCATTTTCATCGATTTCAATCCAGTCGCCGCCCCCGCAGATAATTCTTTTCACCAGAATCCGGCCGTCATAATAAAACGCAATAATATCCCCCGGATAATATTGTTTTTCTGAACTTGCCAGTACAATCTGCCCTTCTTTCAGGGCCGGGGACATGGAGCTGCCGTAAATCCTCATAAAGGGAAGCAGCCGGAACAGCACAAGGACACACAGGAGTGCTGCCAGGGCAGCCGCGGCAGCTTTTTTCGCAGATAAACCGCCTGCAAGGGATCTGGCCAGTTCTCTTTCCGTCTGCTCCACTGTAGGAAATTCTCTGTCTTCTCTATCTGTCTTTTTTTCCGCTATTTCCTGTTTTTCCACAAGGCCACCCCGATTATATCAGAACTTTTATGAAAGCTTCGGGAATCCGTCCCCTTCCGGTGCGGAAGAAGCGGAATGCGGAGAATGCAAAAGGCTCTGCAGCGCCTCATGTTCCTTCAGGTATTTGTCCAGCTTTGAACTTACCTCGGTCCAGTATGCGTTGGAAGCTTCTTCCGCTTTGGCTTTCATGGATTCGCACTCTTCCTTTGTCCGTTCCAGGAGCTCCTGTGTTTCTCTCATTGTCTGCTCCTTTGAGGCTTCCGCTTCGCGCTTCATGGCATCACATGCAGCAGCAGTAGTTTCTTCCAGTTCTCGGCACTTCGCAGTAACGGTTTCTTCCATCTCACGGCATTTTAAGGAAGTCGCTTCATCCATTTCCCGGCACTTTTTGGCAGTAGTCTCTTCCAGCTCACGGCACTTCTCAGTGGTGGTTTTCTCCAGCTCAAAACATTTCTGCGCTGTAGTTTTTTCCTTCGTTTCACAATCGGCTGCGGACGCATTTTCCGCATTCCGGATTCTTTCCTGTGTTTCCTCTTCGAGCCTGCGGATGTTGTCCAGGTACTGGTCTGCCGCCTTCTGGGCATCTTCAAAAACATTGTGGACACGGATTGCCGCTTCCGCAATGGACCCGGATTCTTCCACTGCCAGCTCCCGCTTCTGCAGCCGGTCCTGGAGTTCCCCGATCTGTTTCTGCAGTTCCTCCCTCCTGCGTTCGCTCTCCAGAAGCAGGCGCAGAAGTTCAGGCCGTTTCATTTTCTGTAATTCCCTGTCGGTCATATACGTTTTCTCCCATATATCCAGTAATACTTCGTGTATTATAAGCCCAGTGCTGTTCTCCAGTGCAGATCCACATCAAAGAGAAAATACTCATACGGATCTCCGTCTGTGGCATCCCCCCAGGTAACATCAATCCATTTCGGCTCACCGTTGACAAATACCAGGTTTCTCTCATGCACATAGGGTCCGGGTCCGGAGCCGTCCACTCCCACGTTGCGGCAGTATTTGCCCCGCTGGTAGCAAAGCGCGCTGAACGCCCTGGAATAGCCTTCACAGACACTGGTGCTTTCAAACAGCGCACTGTACGCGCTGTGGGATTTTTTCTGCAGGCTGTCATCATATACCACATGCTCCCGCAGCCAGTCGAAGAAATAACGGTACATTGCCTCCTCTTCTTCCGGCGCATTGGCAGCCACCGCCCGCACCACATTCAGAGCGGTTTCGTGCTGGCGGAGGCATTCGAACGCGGAAGCTCCGGGCAGCCAGCCGGCATATACCGTAGGCTCTGGGTTCTTTTCACCGTAGGCGTGGTATTTGAGACCGGTTCCCTGGTCATCCACCTGAATGATTTCCGCCGTCATTTCACTATATCCGTTTTCATTATAGCAGAGGCCGAAATCGTCCTGTCCGAGAAACAGTTCCTTCATACTGAAGCAGAACCGGATAGCATCTTCCTTAGTGTCAAACGTCAGTCCTGTATCATACATGGGAGAGACCGACCCGTCTCCTTCCGGCCCGGTATGGCTTCGCAGCACCTGCATTACCGCATCATACTGTTCCCGGGTGATCCCGTTGTCTGTCCAGTTATTGCGGATATAGTTATCCGCCTTTGCTCCGGACGGAATAAACAGGACAATAGCAAACGCAAGCAGAAATGCAGTCAGCATACTCCTTCCTGCCGGAAATAACCGCCCCGGAAAAATTCCGGACACCGGCAGTTTTGACCGCAGGCTGCGGAGTATTCTGTTTTTACGTTTTTCAGTTCTCACCGCTTTCCCCTTTATAATGCTTCCTGTAGAGTTTTTTCCATTTTCCCGAATAAAAACGCAGCATGGTGACGCTGCCCCTGACCAGCAGGTCCAGGTCCATGGCATACCATGCTCCGGCCAGCCCAAGATTCAGTTTTCTTACAAACAGGGCTGCCAGCGGCAGACGGATCAGCCACATGCAGAACAGGGAAATAGGGACGGTTACCTTAACGTCCCCCAGTGCCCGAAGCACGCCGGAACCCACAATCTGCATGGCAAAGAACGGTTCCGCAAAAGCCACAATCCGAAGGGCGGTAACTCCATAAGCCCTGACCTCCGGATCGGGTGTGAAAAGTCCGATAAAGGGATCTGCAAATACAAACATCAGCAGGGCAATCAATGCCATTACACCCGTTCCGAGCCAGATGGTAATTCTTGCATAGCTTTCCGCCAGGTCTTCCCGACCGGCGCCGATGGCCTGTCCGGTCAGAGCCGTGCCGGCCGCCTGTAATCCATACCCGGGCGTATAACAAATGGATTCCGCCGTGATCGCGAGATGATGCCCTGCATAGATGACGGTTCCCAGTACTGTGACCGTTTTTACGAAGAAAATCTGTCCGATACTGATGGCCATGCGCTCTGCCGCTGTCGGAAGCCCCACATAAAAGATTTCCTTCAGATCAGATACAACCAGCCGGTAGCTTTCCCGGAGACGCAGGTACAGGCCTTCTTTTTTGCGAAGGCACAATACTGCTGCAGTAATTCCGGAAAATGCCGTTGCAGCCGCGGTTGCCATGGCTGCCCCCCTGATCCCCAGACCGGCACCCCAGACGGGAGCGGATGCCCCGAACAGCTCCAGCCGCCGTGGTTCATAAATCAGGAAGAAATTGCCGATCACATTCAGGATGTCTGCCAGAGAAGTAACCAGCATGGGCGTCAGGGTATCTCCGGCTCCGCGGACCGAACCGCAGAGCACCAGTCCCATGAAGTAGAAAGGATACCCCAGGGCAACAATTCTGAGATACTCTGTGGAATACGGAGTCACATCCGGTGCCCCGCCCATCCATACCGGGATATGCGCGCTCAGCAGCTCTATCGCTGTCATAAACACCAGCCCGAACAGGAATCCCAGCACCAGGGATTCCCTGGCTCCCTGCCTGGCGCCCTTCCAGTCTTTTGCTCCGACTCTGTGTGCCACAAGGACGGAGCATCCCACATTGGCAGACATAATGACCGAGTTCAGCACCCAGGCAGGCGTTGTGCACAATGCGACCGCCGAGGTGGCGTAAGCTCCCAGGGAACTCACCATGGCTGTATCGATCATATTGACCAGGGCAACCAGGATGTTTTCCAGGACTACCGGCCATGCAATCAGCAGCGCCAGCCTTATTCTCTGTGACCTGGTAACAGTATTTGTGATATCTCTTCCGGCCATTGTCAACGAAGAACTTTCAAACCGTCCTTTACAAATGCAGCCATTTTATCCGCATCCACAACATCCTTGTGCAGTACAGGCTTGGTTTTCAGTTCGGCAAGCGGCGCCGGAATCATTGCCCCGGTACGTCTGGAAAGCGCTTCCATATACGCAAACTCATCTTCTGAAGCAGTGCCTTCCAGCGGCCCGAAAATAGCCTCATATACATCTTTGGCAAACTTGAACGGGCTGGCTGTGGAAAGAATCACCGTAGGGCGGGGCTCCTTTCCCGCTTCTGCCCAGGCGGCTTCCATGTCTTCCGCCACCTTGCAGCCAACCGCAGTATGCGTGTCGATCAGACGGCCGTATTCCTCATACGCCTTGCGAATCATTGCCCGGCATTCCTCATTGGCCGCAAATCCCGCGTCGAAGTCCCTGAGAAGCGCGCTGCGCACTTCATCGCTGATCTCATAGTATCCGCGGCTCCCCAGGTCTTGCATCAGGCCCGCCACGTATTCGCAGTCCCCGCCTGCAGCATAGTAAAGCATACGCTCCAGGTTGGAGGATACCAGGATGTCCATGCTGGGGGAAATCGTCTTATAGAAGCTGCGGCGCTTGTCATAAACGCCGGAATTAAGAAAGTCCGTAAGGACATTGTTGTCATTGGAAGCAATAATCAGACGGCCTGCCGGGAGACCCAGGGTCTTTGCGTACCAGCCTGCCAGAATATCGCCGAAATTGCCTGTAGGCACAACAAAATCCACTTCTTCTCCAAAGCGGATCGCGCCTCTCCAGTAGAGCTGCTTGTATGCTTCTATATAATAAACGATCTGCGGCACCAGACGGCCCACATTAATAGAGTTGGCGCTGGACAGGGAAATACCGTATTCCCGGCGGATTTCCCCGCTGCATTTTGCGAAAATCTGCTTGACCCCGGTCTGGCAGTCATCGAAATTACCGCGCACAGCGGCAACATTGACATTGGCTCCCTCTGCGGTCGCCATCTGCAGATACTGGATGTCGCTGACACCTCCGTGCGGATAGAAAACCGTAATGCCTATATTCTCCGCATCCCTGAAACCTGCCAGAGCTGCCTTGCCGGTATCTCCGCTGGTGGCTGTCAGGATCATCACCTGCTCATCCTTCAGCGCCTTGCTCATAAGCTGGGGCAGCATGCACAGCGCCATATCCTTAAATGCGGATGTCGGCCCATGGTAAAGCTCCAGCAGATATTTATCCCCGATCGGCGTGACAGGCGTCAGAGTTTCTGAAGAAAACTTGCCCCTGTAGGCTTTGCTGATGCAGTCCTTCAGCTCCTCATCGGAATAATCGGTCAGCAGGGCCCGGAAAACCGTAAAAACGATTTCCTCGTAATCCATCAGCATCATGGCGCGGATATCCAGCTTTGTGCCGAGCATATCATCGCTGACATAAAGGCCGCCATCCGGACAAAGCCCCTGCAGAATTGCCTCCTTGGAGCCCACACATTTTTCCCTGCTTCTTGTGCTGTGATATAACATTATGCTTCCTCCATCTGAACGACTTCCACCTGCGCATCTTCCGCCATCTGTTCCGCTGCCGCTTTTGCTTCCGGGCTCACATGGCCCTTTGTAATCTTATCAATTGCTTCCGGCACCAGGTCCAGCAGGCGTGTATAGATATCCTGGTTTTTGACGTTGATCAGGCGCACCTTGCCGTCCTGGAACACCAGCATGGCAACCGGTGCCATCTTGGCGCTCATTGCTCCGGCACCGTTGTTCTTTGCATTATTTTTCAGTGCCCCGGAAGCCAGTCCGGCAGAGATTTCCACCAGCGGAATGATCACCGCATCTCCCACTTCCATGGGTTCTCCTACTACGGACCTGGAATGCAGCACGCCCTCCATACCGTTAAACAGGGCCTGCAGCGTAACGCCCAGCCCGTCATTTGAAAGATTATAGTCTACCTTCACGTTTTCACTGATCTTTCCCATAGTTCTCTCCGAATACTGTAATTGCGCTTTGTTGTATGTTAACTGTTATTGTTTATATATTTCCGGCGTCTTCCCGGCTGCTTTCGTGCCAGTCCCAATCCAGCAGTTCCTTTTGGATGATTTCCCTGGTTTTCTTATACATGGCGCGCAGCCTCTTGTTTAAGAAAATCCGCAAAGCGGCTTCCAGTATGACCACCAGAAAAATCCGCCCCTTCACGTCTGCCTTTACATCATGTACTTCCTCGTTGAAATCCGGAATGAGCTCTATTGTATCGACCCAGTCCGGATACAGCAAAGTCAGTATCTGTATGGCCTTGCTCGTACTGTAGGGATCCCCGGTGCCGAAATGCGCCCAGCCTTCACATTTGCGCGGCCGGATTTCCTTCAGAATCTGCAGCGCCTTCTTTTTTAACAGCTGCAGCGCAGGCTGGTTTTTTTCCGCCGTATACATATTCCAGAGTTTGGCGCAGGCTTCATTCTTCTGCTGCAGCATCTGAATAATCCCAAGCACCGTGGTCTTCGTCTCCATGTATTTATCCTTCAGCCGGTCCTGCCAGCTCCTCTTCTCAGTCCCGGAAACGCTTTGCCCCTGCTGCCCCGGCGGGTTATCCGGAGAATGCTCTCCTTCCTTGGAATGCTGACCCTCCTGAGTATCTTCTTTCTCCTGAGTAAACTGGCTCTCCGGGGTACTTTGATTTCCCGCTTCTGCCGCTTTTGCTTTTTCGTCCTCCGAAATTACCAGCGGCTTTTCCTTTTGCCCGGCTGATTCTTCCGTACTTACTCCGGATGTGCCGGTTTCATCAGGATTTGCTTCCGGAATGTCTGCACCCGATTCTTTTGTGTCTTCATTTCCGTCTTCTTCCAGGAAGTCCCTGATCTTGATTCCGCAAAGCTTCAGGACAGCCTGCAGTTTCCGTTCTTTTTCCTGTGAATAAATAAAGGAAAATGAAGCCACCGGCCCCAGCCACCGGATTGTAGCATCCGCATCGGCGGTATCTTCCAGGTAGCTTCCCCGGATATGGTAACAGAACGGCGCAAACAGAAGCAGCAGTACCAAAAAAAGGACCAGTCCCAGCAGAACCAGCAGAACGATCCCTATTACTTTCAGAACTGCCAACACCATTTTTTCAGCCCTTTATTCCTGCTGCGTCCGAAACCGCAGCCAGGCTCCGTCCCCGGCTTTAAAAGCCTCCCTGTGAAATAACTCCGATATTCTTCCGCATATAGTCTGCGAGTGAAATCACGGTCAGCAGAAGCGCTGCCCAGGTCAGGACAGAAGTTACCTTATCCCCGAGGATCAACGGCATCCCCGGCAGAATCAGCACCATACACAGCAGCATCTGGGAAACGGTTTTGCATTTCCCCCACCAGCTGGCGGCAATGACAATGCCATTGTCCGCTGCCACGAGACGAAAACCGCTTATAATAAACTCCCTCGCGATAATCACAATAACGATCCAGGCTGCAAGGGATCCTTCAGCAGTCAGAAGAATCAGGGCGGAGCAGACCAGAAGCTTGTCCGCCAGCGGATCCATGAATTTGCCGAAATCTGTCACCAGATGATATTTTCTTGCAATATGGCCGTCCAGGAAATCTGTAAATGACGCGCCGCAGAAAATCACAAAGGCAGCGATGCGAAGAGCTGTGAAGCGGGGATCCCCCGCTGCCCGAAGCTCTGCAATGCTGCCGTTCTGCACGCTGAAAAGCATGCATATTACAAAAAAGGGTATCATGAATACCCTTAAAACAGTCAGTTTGTTTGGAAGATTCATATCAGTTCCCCCAGCAGATCATATTCGTGGGCTCCGGTCACTCTGGCACGGATCATGTCGCCGGTCATCAGTTCCCTGTGTCCGGCTTCCACATAAATATACCCGTCCACATCCGGAGCATCCATATATGTCCTGCCCACATATACATAGCCATCCGAAGCATCGCCGTCTTCTTCTGCGAGCCTTCCCTCGATCATTACGGTCAGTTCGGTTCCGATCCGTTCTGCTGCTTTTCTCCAGGCAATCTGCTGCTGGAGCTGCATAATTTCCGCTCTTCTTGCAGCTTTGTTTTTGGCTGAAACCTGATGACTATAGCCCGCGGCCCTGGTACCCTCTTCCCTCGAATATTCGAAATCGCCGAGGCGGTTAAACTCCATGTCACGAACAAATTCCATAAGTTTCTGATGATCTGCATCGGTTTCTCCTGGGAAACCGGATATCATTGTCGTACGGATAATAATATCCGGAATCATTTGCCTGATTCTGTGAATGCGCTCCGTGATTTCCGCCCGGGTGGTCCGTCTGGCCATACGGCGCAGGATATGGTCCGAAGCATGCTGGATGGGCATATCTATATAATGGCAGACCTTGGGCAGCTGCCGCATGGTCTCCACCAGTTCGTCCGTAATCTCCTCCGGATAGCAGTACATCAGGCGGATCCATTCCAGGCCATCAATGTCATGCAGCCTGCGCAAAAGCTCCGGCAGCATCTTCTTCCCATACAGGTCCACCCCGTAAAGCGTCGTTTCCTGGGCTATGAGAATGAGCTCCTTCACGCCAAGTGCTGCCAGATCCCGGGCTTCCGCCTCCAGGTCCTCCATCGGCGCGGACCGGTAACTTCCCTTCAGGGAAGGAATAATACAGTAGGTGCAGTTTTTGCCGCAGCCTTCCGCAATCTTCAGGTATGCATAGTGGCCGCTGCCGCTGACACTCCGTTCACGCACAGGCTTTGAGAGGAAAACATTCTCCGAAATATCCCTGTACTTCTGCACCGGCTCCTGCTGTGAGAGTTTCTGTCCGATGGCTTCCAAAATATCCTGCCAGGTATTGGCCCCCAGGATCACGTCCACCTCCGGCAGTTCCTCCAGGATTTCCTGCCTGTAACGTTCCGCCATGCATCCCATCACAACCAGCAGCGGCTTGTGC
>JAEEGL011900793.1_pt1 | contig 12782 bp, 13 predicted proteins | sample 9134231 | NCBI WGS metagenome assembly JAEEGL01 (sample SAMN16246548, study PRJNA631951) | gut metagenome | biome: gut microbiome; feature: rumen; material: fiber-attached | host: Bos | place: Iran: Karaj | collected 2018-10 | reverse complement strand
TCACCCCCGTCTGTTCTCTGTCGCCGCTCTGCGGCTAAAAACAAAAGACCTTCTGAACAGTTACAAAACAATATACTATAATCATATCTAGAAGGTTTATTGACCAGTGACGCCAATTTGAGAAGCAGGCGTGGCGTCGCTGGCGCAGTGCCGCCGCAGGAGGAGGCCGAGATAGAGCCAGATCCAACGTTTGGAGGCCAAGTCGTCCCAGAGGCAGCAGAAGGCAAAGGCCAGGCAGAGGCAGGATAAACATATCTCGTTTGAGTGCAATAAGTTATAGAATAAGCACAGGGCGGCGGCAAGATAGAAAAGGAGGGCGGGAAGGCCGAAGAGGGCGGCCGTGTTCAGATATTCGTTGTGGGGATCCATGAAGGTGGCGAAGGTTTCGTCCAGCTGGTGTCCGTAGTAGGGTTCCAGAATGGCGCCGATCTTGCCGGCGTCGGCCTTCTGCGGATAGAGGCGCTTCAATTCGTCGCCTGCGTAGCCCCAGGCCCAGGCGGCGGGCCCGCCCTCCGCGATGATGCCCAGATAGACTTCTTGGTGGGTGGAGTAGTTGCTGCGCCCTCGGAAGTCGATCCAAGGCGGCTCATGGAGGGCGGGATAGGTGCGGAACCAGACGGTCAAGGCCAGCAGGAGGCCTGCCGCCGCCGTCAGCAGAGGCGCCGCAAGGCGGCCAAACCGCCGCAGGGGGGCGGGCGTGCCAAGCAGCAGGCCGCAGCAGAGGCCGAATGAGAGGAGCAGGTGCTTGGAAACGGTGGAAAGCAGCGGCAGGCAGGCCGCAAGCAGGAGAAGCGCCGTCAGCAGCCATGTCCGCAGGGGGTGCGCCGTCGTGGCGAGGCGTTCTTGCAGGGCAGGCAGCAGCAGCAGCAGCGGCAGGGCGAAAGCGCTTCCCAGCAGGTTGGGATTGTTGAAGAGGAACTGGAAGCGGCGTGCGAGCGCGCCGCCGTCGGCGGAGACAAGATGCTCCTCCGTGTAGAAGAGACGCCCTGCGAGGGCGTCGTTGGCGTGGGCCAGAAGGAAGGCCAGCAGGCAGAGGCCGAGCAGGAGGGCGCCCGTCCATGCGCATGTCCGCCTGGACGGCGTCGGCGTCACGTAATAGAAGGTACAGGCCAGCGGCAGATAGAGGAAGACGGCGGTGTTGTAGAAGGGCGCCCCGCCGCGAAAATACTGGATGGCGCTTGAGAGCAGGACCCATCCGGTGGCGAGGATGAGCCAAGACAGCGGATGGGAGAGGGTTAGCGCGCCTGTCCATTCGCTGCGCTTCCGCCAGAGTTGCCAGGCCATCAGCGGGGCCAGCAGGTCGAAGAGCATGAGGGGCGGCCGCAGAGGAACCGCCAGAAAGAGCAGGACGCAGCCCGCCAGGGCCGCTCCGCCCATCAGGCGGTCAATGCAGTTGTCGGTCGGTGGCAGTGTCATTGGGCCGGGCATTCCTTCGCGGCGGGAGCCGTCGCCTGGACAGGCTGGAAATTGAGGCCTTTGAGCGCATCGACGGAGTGCCTGTGGTGTTCGATGAGCTTCTGCCGCAACTCCTCCGGCAGGTGCTGGCCAATGCGCTTGGCCTGCTCGGAATCCAGCCGCGTGTAGGCTTCCGCCACGTCGTGGAGGGTCAGTTGCTGTGGCGGCCGTCCAGGCATGTAGTCATAGCATTTCGGCGGCGGCGCTTCCGGATTGATTTGTAGCAGCAGTTTGGCATTGCGCAGTGTGGTCAGCGCGGTCTCCAGTTCCGTGATGGGGATGTTGTTTTTGGCAGCAAAGACGCCTGCGTTCCAAGGGCCGTTTCCGCTGGCGAAATTGGTGCAGATTTCATTTATGACGACGATGCCCAGCAGATGGCAGGCGCCCGGCTCCAGCAGGCGGGTGGCCTTGGTCTGGCGCAGCAGCCGGTGGTTTTGGGTGGCGTAGCATATTTCGGCCCCCAGAAGAATCACGATCCAGTTGGCGTAGAGCCATGCCAGAAAGAAGGGAACTGCGGCGAATGTCCCGTAGATGGCATTGTATTTGGCCAGGCCAATCTGCCATTTGATGTAGGCGCACAGGACGGCAGCGAAGCAGATGGCGGCGGCGAGGCCCCCTATAAGGGCCGGCCCCGCCTTGACGCGCGTGTTGGGCATGAAGACATAGAGGAAACCGAAGGCGCCTATCACGAAGAGCACCATCAGGAGGTGCGCTCCCATGTTGCCGAGTTTCTGCACGAACGGGGAGGTCGTGTGCAGCATCTCGTAGAGTTCGCCGGAGGAGATAATGCCCTGGACGGAGAGCGCGCACAGCAGGATGAGGGGGATTATGAGCAGAACCGCCAGATATTCGCAGATCTGGCGTGTCAGCGACCGGCCACGCGAAATGCACCAAATCTTGTTGAAGACATTCTCCAGTTTCTTGATGGAGGCGATGACCGTGGAGAGGAGCGCGATGAGGCCGATGAACCCGATGGCGGCGAAATTCGTCTTGTCCACGTAGGTGAAGACATTCACCATCGCCTTCTGCATCGGCTTCGGCAGTTGCGCGGCCATGCCGGGGCGCAGCGGCATGTCGGAACGGCCGCCCGCCAGGTTGGAAAACCGCTTGGAGGATTTTGGCGCATCGGTTGCCTGCGGCGGCTGTTCCTTGGCCGCCTTGTCTGCAGTGATGATTTCGTAGGTGATTTCAATCCGTCGTTGTCCTTCGCTGTCTATCTTCTGGGTGACGACGGCTTGCAGCCCCAGCGAGTTCAGCAGCCGCCGCTGCAGGCCGATGCCCTTGCAGAAGGAGAGCGTGATGGCCAGGATGGGCACGATGGAGACCAGCGTGATGTAGGTCAGCGCCGAAGACTGCAAGGTGCAGCGGTCCTCGATGAAGCCTCTGATGGCCAACATGATGATGCGGAAAAACGAATAGATGAAGCGCCGGATGAAGCCGAGGCGCTCGTAGTCCGCGTCCCAGATGGTCTTGGTGAAGAAGCGCTTGATGAGGAAGCAGGGGATGGTGACGAGGCTTGTCATGGTTTAGTAGGCTAGACGGTCAGTTTTTCCGCCAGAAGGCGCGCGATTTCGGCAGGGTCGATGCCTTCGGCGCACGGGAAGCCCGTGCGTGGGCAATGTCGCTTGAAGCAGGGGGATTGGAGACAGACGGAGCGGATGACGGCATGGCGGCCCGGCGGCCCGTAGGGGCCGGTGAGCCGGTCGTCGGTGGCGCCAAAGAGCGCCACGCAGGGAACATGGAGGGCGGCGGCGATGTGCATCGGGCCGCTGTCGTTGGTGAGAAGCGCCTGCGACGAGGCCAGCAGGGCGGTCATCTCCGCGATGGAGGTCTGCCCCGCCAGATTGCGCAGGGAGGCCTGCGTCGCCTCGTTGCAGAGGGCGGCGACCTGCGCGGCCCGCGCCGCGTCCTCGCCAGGCGCCCCCAACAGCCATATCCGCACATCGGGGCGCGACGAGACAAGATGCGTCAGCACGTCGGCAAAGAATTTGGGCGGCCAGGACTTGCTCTCCCAACGGGAGGAGGCCGCGACGGCCACCAGCGGCCCGTCGCCTGCAAGTTCGGCGGCCGCCAGCTTTGCCTTTGCGACGGCCGCCCAACCTTCCGGCAGCGCAGGCGGCGCGTCCGGGACCTCCGTCGGCACAGGCAGCTTCAGCAACGCCATGGCCTGCCGCATGAGGTAGATGTTCTTTTCGGCGGCATGCGCCTGCCGCAATTCGGGCGGCAACGCCACTTTGTGGGTGTAGAAGATGGTCGCGCCCTCGCGGGCGTGCGCGAAGCCGATGCGCAGGGAACTCCGCGCCATGCGGCTCATCAGTCCGCTGCGCAGAAGCCCTTGGAAGTCGATGACGGCATCGTAGGCCTCTTGCCGCAATGCGCGCCAAAGGGCAGGCAGGCAGCCAAGATGAAATGAGTGTAACTTCTTGCGCGGGAAGATGATAATGCGTCCGAGTCCGCCGGGGCACATGGCGGCGGTCTGCGCGAGGCTGTCTGCCGCCACCCAGTCGATGATCGTCTCCGGCGCCGCCTGCTTCAGGAGCGCCACGGCGGGGAAGGTGTGTACGATGTCGCCCAGGCTGCTGGGCTTCACGACCAGGATGCGCAGGGGCGGGGCGATGGCGGCTCTCCTGTCAAAGGGGTCCTACTGCCCCACCGCAAGACGCTCGGCGCACCGTAGCGGAAGCCCCGCCGCGATGATCTTCTGCTGCGCGGCCTCCACGTCATATTCAACGCGGTGCAGCTGGATGGTGCCGCTCTCCACGTCGTATGTGGCGAAGGCGGCGCGCGGGTCGCGGTCGCGGGGCTGCCCCACGCTGCCCACGTTGATGAGATACTTGTGGTTGGGAACGATCTTGATCGTGCTATAGACCCCGCCGGTCACGTCGGAGAGATACTTTTCGAAGGCCAAAGGCGTATGGGTGTGCCCGAAGAAGCAGACCGGCATCCATTGGTACTGGAAGGCGTCGGAGGCAGTGTAACGGTCGAAGACATAGCCCCACATGGTGGGATTGTCCAGCGTGGCATGGACGACTGTGAAGCGCGCCGGAGGCGTCTTCAGATAGACGTCGTACTTGTAGGGCAGAGCGTTCAGCCACTTGAGCTCCTCTTCGGAGAGGTGCTGGCGTGTCCAGTAGACCGCGGCGGCCGCCTGCGGGTTGAAATTGGTCAGCGGCTCGTTGATGCTTACATAGGCATCGTGGTTCCCCTTCACCACCGTGATGAGGTCGAGGCCCCGCACGATGTCCATGCATTCGTGCGGATTCGCGTTGTAGCCCACGATGTCCCCGATGCAGACATAGCGCTGCACTCCCAGCGCCTCCGCTGCCTCCAGGACGGCCGTCAGCGCTTCAAGGTTCCCGTGGATATCTCCTATGATGCCGATTTTCATGCCGATAGTCAGAAAAAGTTGCCTTCGCCGCTCGCTCGTGCCCAGTCATACGGGCACGTAAAACACCTAACTATAATCCGCTTATCTCATTTCGGCGGGCGGGCGGGCCTATTTGGCGGCACAAGCCAAGGCACTTTTGCCGAGTGGCGCGCACAGAAGGCGGGGGAAGGCGGAATTTGCGGAGAGCGACGAGGCAAGTGGGCGGGCTAGCCTAGACAGATGTCGTGCGGGGTCAGCGCATAGCCGCGGATTTGGGCACGGTCGATGGCGTCGTCGACGATATAGTTCACGATATAGATTTCGCCGTCGGGAAATTGCACCCAGCCGGAGTAGCCTGTATCGGCATGGAGGGCACGATCGTAGTCCACGGGCATGATGCGCGTGAAGGACTCTTCACGTTTTGTGGAAAGCACGCTCTGCCTGTCGGCAACCGCCAGCATGAGATTCTGGAAGCCGCCCCATTGGTTGCCGCCGCCCTGACGCATCCTGAAGGTGACCAGGCACCGTCCGTCCTGCAGCCATCCCGCCACAGGGCGGTGCGCGGCGGGAATGGGGATGGCGATGGGGGCGCTCCATGTGCGGCCGCCGTCGTGCGAAATCGCCTTCTGGCAATCAAGTCCGCGGCCGGAATTCTCCCGCATGAAGGCGACAATGGCACCGTGCCCGCAGTCCAGCAGCGAGGCCTCGCAAAGCAGCAGGCCCGGAATGTGCGCGACTGTCACGGGGGCGCTCCATGTGCGGCCGCCGTCCGCGGAGGCGATGCACTCCTCGTGGTAGCTGCCGTCCTCCTCCTGATGGTGCGCGGCCTGGAGCCAGCGGCCGTCATCGGTCAGGCAGGGGCGGTCGGGAACAATGCCATGGAGCGGCAGCGCCTGCGGTTCCTCCCACGAGGCGCCGCCGTCACGGCTGCGATAGAGCCAGACCTGCGTCTCGGAGACGCTGCGCTCGCCGCCGGCGTGGGAGACGCGGTCAACCACCACGGCCACTGTTCCGTCCGACAACACTTTGAGGCGCGGGCAGTTGTAGTGGTATGGAAGGCCGCCTGTGTCCTCCGTCAGCGGGCGCGGCGGCGTCCATGTGCGGCCATGGTCGCACGATCCGGTCAGCATGACCTGCGAATGGCTGCGGTCGAGATGGTGTGTGCAAGCGGTGAAGACGCACAGCAGGGTGCCGTCGGGCAGAAGCGCCACGTCCGGCCAGGCGCAATAACGCTGTGGGTCATGCCAGATGGTGAAGCGCTGCAGTCCCATGTTTCGTCACGACAGTTCTGATGACAGCAGTTTCCGCCTGCCTTTCCGCCCAGATCAAGGGGGGCAGGGCGGCGCATTTTTGCCAGCCTGCTTCGCTGCAAGCCGGATGCCATAGAGGGTCAGCGGAACAGGCGGCAGCGTCGCATGCAGGCTGCGCGGGAGATATTTGACGAAGAAGGGGGCGTCTCCGCCTGTGAACCAGACGGCGCAGTCCTTGAATCCGGCCTGCCGCCGCGTCTTCCGCACGAGCGCCTCCGCCGCGCCGAGAATGCCGATGTCCACGCCGTTCAAGATGGCGGCGCGCGTATTGACGGCCAGCGGGTTCAGCTGGTGCGGGGCGTCCACGGCGTATTCGGGCAGTTGCGCGGCGGCGGCCGAGAGGGCGCGCAGGGCGGTCTCGCGGCCGGGCAGGATGACGCCGCCGCAGAGGCGTCCCTGCGCATCCACCGCCACGGAGTTGAGAGCGGTTCCGCAGTCGAAGACAAGCACCGCCTTGCCGGGCAGGAGGGCCTGCGCGGCGGCGGCGTTGGCGAGACGGTCGCTCCCCAACGTGCTTGTGTCGTAGCCTGTGGTGTCCAGGCCGGGAAAATCGTTGACGCCGATGAAATGGATGCGCCCGCCATACTGTTCCGCCAGGCGTTGACGGACAAGGGGGACGACGCAGGAGGCGGTGGCGGTCGCCCCTACGGGCAGTTGCCACCGCCGCGGCAGATCCGCCGTCGGATAGTAGGTGATGGCGTCGTCTTCAGGGAACTTCCCAGAGGCGACAGCACTCCGGGTGTTCCCGATGTTCAACAGATAGCTTGTTGCAGTCAAAGCAATTACACCATCACCTTGAAGATGGCCTTATGGATGGGGCCTTCGCCGCAGCCGGGCGCGTGCGCATCGGCGGGGAAGAAGATGATGAACTCGCCGGGGCGGACGGTGGACCAGGTGCCGACGGGGCACTGGGCCAGCGCATAGTCGCCGTCCTCGTGGAACTCGGTGCCGGCCGGCAGTTCGTCCACCGGCAGCCAGCCCATGGTTTCCGGGGCGCTGATGGGGACCTGGATGTCGATGTACTTGCGGTGGCACTCCAGCTTGGCCTCGGCGCAGGGCTTGGCGGTCAGGTCGCTGATGTTGACGAAGAGCTTTCCGTCGGGCAGGATCTGGTGGGCGCCCTTTTCCAGCTTGCTGAGGTCATTGGCGGCGAGGAAGTCGGCGACGGCCTTGAAGGAGGGGTGCAGTGCCACGTAGGCGCCGAAATTCTTGAGCGTGTCTTGAATCATCTCTGTCTCCGTTGGGAGGTGGCGTGTGGATTTAGAAAAGGCGCGCCTCGCGAAAGGAGAGGCGCGCCAGGGGAATCACCGGTTGGCTATGCAGGAACTACTTCTTCTGAGCGGCCGGGATGGTCTGCTGGTAGTTGTCCTTGGTGATGAGGATGTAGCGGCGGTCGTAGGCATCCTGGTCCTTGCGGGGGATCGACTCGTCGTAGATGGCGCTGGCCTTGCTGCAGCTGACCGCCAGCATCGAGCCGCCGGCTCCCTTGCCGCTGTCCTGGAAGGCCTTCGCGAGCGCATTGTAGTTGCCGCTGGCGTTGGCAGCCAGCCAGGTGCCCTTCTTCAGCATGGGGAGAATCTTGAAATAGGGCAGGTTGGAATCCGTCGCCGCCATGATGACGATGACATCGCAGTCCTTCAGGTCATCCAGGCATTTCTTGACATTCCTGCCGTTCAGGGCGCTGTTCATCGGATCCATCATCATGCCGGGGTCGATGGGGTTGCCGGCCGCGTCCTTCGGAACCTTGCTCTTGTCGATCTTCTTGGGCTCGATGCTGGTGACGACGACATCGGCGCCGATGGTGCGCTTCAGGCCTTCCAGCGGCTTGTTGTCCACCGGGGTCGCCAGCTTGTCGCCGAAGGCGTCATAGAGATAGTAGGAATCGACGATGACGCCGACCTTCTTGGGATTGGCGTTCTCCTTGATGTAGGTGCCCAGGAAGGCGTGCTGCAGATCCTGGTAGCGGATTTCGCGCTGGCTGGCCGCGCTGCCGGCCTTGCCGGTGATCGTGCCGAAGGAACTGTAGAGGGCGCTGCCAATGGCCAGCAGGGCGCCGACAATGGCCAGCGGCTGTCCCCAGACAGCTCCCTGCTTCTGCTGTTTCATGCCGACAAGGGCTGCGACGATGCCAACAACCATCAAGGCGATTTGTATAAGAGACATGATGCTTTCCTCTGTGTAGGGGTTGATAAACAGGAACGCCGATTCAGCGCCCTAAAGAAAGAACTGCACGTAAGATAATATCTCAAGACAGATTATCAACCCGAGAAGGCCATTTCCTGCCCAAAAGAGTGCTTTTTTGGCAAAAAAAAGGCCTATTCGGCCTGTGTCATGAGAAAGAGTTTCATGTTGGTGTGCTTGGCGGCCCGCATGACGGCGACGATGTCCTCGAGGGGGCGTGTGCCGTCCGAGCGCAACTCGACGCGTTCAAGGCCGCTGGCGCGGAGATTGCGGAAGGCCTCCTCCAGGGCGACGAAGCTGACCTCCACGCCGTCGATGGCGTACTTGCCCTCGGCGTTGATGGTGACGACGGATTTGGGCTCCTCGCCGTCCACCTGCTGGTCGCTTGTCAGGCGGGGCGGCGTCACGTCGGTGGAGTAGTCCAGGACGGGGACGGTGATGATGAAGATGATGAGCAGCATGAAGGTCAGGTCCATCAACGGCGTCATGTTGATGTCCACGATGGGCTTCTGCCGCTGGAAATGCTTTGTGAAACGGCGCATGTGGCCTCCTGCCTTTCGGCGTATGTCATTTCAGCCTCGCGGGGCGCCATGTGCGAAGGGGGACTGGAGGCCCCCGCCTGGGAAGCCGGCCTGTGGCGGCGCGACGCGCTGCGCGGTCTGGGCGGCCTGGGCGTTGCTGGTCCTGGCGGTGGAGATGGCCGCCAGGAACTCCTGCGTGAAATTGTCCATTTCCGTGCAGATGCTGTTGACATTGGCGTTGATGGCGTTGCTCATGCCGATGACGGGGATGGCCACGAGCAGGCCGAGGACGGTGGTCAGCAGGGCGCCGGAGATGCCGGGGGCGATGTGCTGGATGTCGGGGCGCCCGCCGGCGGCGACGATGCCCACGAAGGTGGCCATGACGCCCCAGACGGTGCCCAGCAGGCCGAACATGGGGGCAATGGAGCCAAGCGTGCCCAGCCTGGACAGGCTCTCCTCGATCTTCTCCTGCTGGGCGTTGACCTCGCGGCTCATCGCCGCGTAGATCTGGTCGATTTCGCGGTCGGTCAGCTCGCGGGGCACGACGCCGGCGCGCTCCAGTTCGAAGCCCTCCAGCCCATTCTGCAGGTCAAGGATTTCGCGGAGCGTGGCGATGCCGACGCGGCAGATGGCGAAGAGGGGGCCTTCCGTGTTGGTGCGCTCCAGGACGCCGGCGATGGAGAGCGGGTTCCGGCTGCACTGCGTGCGGAATTGCGCAAAGGACTTGTTGGAGCGCAGGATCTGCTTCAGATAGCTGCGCTTGCTCAGAAAGATGCTCCAGACGATGCAGCTGAAGATGAGCAGCAGCACGACAATCCCCTTGCCGACATAGTCGCTGTTTGCAAAGGCGTAGAAGAAGACTTCCATGGAGATTCCTTTTTATTAATTGGTGCGGGAGGCGAGCACGAGGCGGGCCATGGCCAGATACTGCGCGGGCGAGATCACTTCGGCGCGCGCGTCAGGGGCGATGGAGAGGTCGGCGAAGGCCCGGGCGAAGTCGAAGTTGGCGCAGGCCCCCTCCAGAAGGCGGCGCGCCTGCTTGCGGCGGCTGGCGAAGGCGGCCCCCGCCAGACGGGATGCCAGCGAAATGACTTCCGGCGGCGCCATGTCCGCGCGTTTCTCCAGCTGCATGAAGGCGGAATCCACTTCGGGCGGCGGGAAGAAGACGCCCTTGGGGACGATGCGCACGATGGCGGCGGCGTAGCGGAAGGCCAGCCGCGCGGTCAGGACGCCGTAGTCGCCCGTTCCCACGGCCGCCGTCAGCCGCTGCGCCATCTCCAGCTGCAGCAGGATGTGGAAGGATTCCGGCGGGGAGGGCAGCTCGGAGAGGCGCCCCAGCAGCACGGAGGCGCAGGAATAGGGGAGGTTCGCAATGACGCGGAAGGAACGCCCCTGCGGCAGAAGCGCGCCGTAGTCCACGCGGCAGGCGTCCGCATGGACGAGCGTCAGGCGGTCGCCCCAGGAGGCCAGGCGCTCCTGCAAGTAGGCGTAGAGGCGTCGGTCGTATTCGATGGCGAAGACCTGGCAGCCGGCCTCGAGGAGCTTTTCCGTCAGGACGCCCGTGCCCGGGCCGATTTCAAGAATGGTTTCGCCTGCAGCGGGATGGGCGCTTCGCACCAGCGCGTTGAGGCAATTGTCGTCCACCAGGAAATTCTGCCCCAGGCGTCGGCTGGGATGCAGATCCAGCCGTTCAAGCAAGGCTAGCAGGGCGTTCCTTTGCATGCGTGGGTGGTGGGACGGACGAAAGGCGGAAATAGGTTGTCGGCTTGCGGCCGTCGGGCGGTTGGCGCCCCCTTTATGCCTCCTTGGCGAAGAGGTTCTGGAGGTCTTTCTGGAGGGCCTGTGCCTCCGCCAGGGCGCCCGTGCAGGAGAGGAGGAGTTCCTCGCCATGGATGGCGGCCAGCGTGATGAGGCTCAAGGGGCTTCGTGCATCCACGGGCGCGCCGCCCTGCGGGCGCGCCACCGCGACCTGCACGCCGGCGTGGGCGGCGCAGGTGCGGCAGATGTCGCTGGCCAGCCGCAAATGCAGGCCGCGCGTGGCCATGACACGTACGCGGCAGGTCAGCGTTGTTTCGGAAGAAGCGTGCATCCCGATGGGGAAGAGAGGGCTTGCGGCGCGCTGGATATTAGGAGCGGCGCGCGTTGACGGACTGGGCTTCGCCCTGCGCCATCAGGAAGAAGGGGCACTTGCTGGGGATGTCGCAGCAGCAGCGGAAGGCCATGTTCAGGTCCACGTACTTGTAGGGCATGGTGCGTCCGTCACGCTGGGCCAGCTTGCCGCCGAAGGACTTGACCGCGCCGCAGTCGCCGGCGATGTTGTCGTATTCGGGAATCAGGTTGCCGTCCGGCCCGAACTTGCTGGTCATGATCTTCTTCCAGCCGAAATTCGGCACATATTTGCATTTGACGTGGCTGCGTAGCTGCGCAGTCAGGTCGGTGTTGTTCAGGCCCTGCGCCCAGTCCGGAACCGGCACCTTGCGGGCTTCGTCATAGACGCTCTTGTTCTGCTTGGCTACAGGCGCGGAGGCGCTGTTGCCATTGGCCTGCTGAGCGGCATTCTTATTGCCGCCGAAAATAGAGAGAAGACTGGACCAGAAGGACATTTTTTACTTCCCGGTGGGTATGGGCGGAAGTCAGGACCTCCGCTGGTTCATGTTGGTCTGAAGGGGGGCCGTTCCTGCGGAAAGGGGCGGTCGCGCTCATGGCAGGCGTCAGTGCTCTGCCGTTAGCCCTGCAATATAATGCCATTTTCAAGGACTGGCTGACCCGACATGCCTTTTTTCAGGGAAAACGGGCATCGGGTGCCACGGCCGGCGGGAACGCCGCCGCTACTTCCCTTTCCCTTTGCTCCCTGCTTTCACCTCTTCCGCCAATGCGCTGAACGCCTTTGAGACATCATTGTATAGGCCTATGGTTTCCTTGTCTCCGGCAATCCTGTGGCGTCCAGAATGGCCTCCGCACGGGCGTCGTGTCCGTGCGGAGGGCGGGCGGTTGGCTGTCAGGCCCCTATTCGTAGCTCCAGGCGAAGTAGGAGAGATCGCAGGAGCCGTAGATGCCGGAGGAGCCGTCGCCGATGGAGACTTGGGCGCTGCTCTGGGCCTTGGGCATGGGGACGGTCAGGAGCGGCTTGTCGGAGCCTTCCACGTAGAGGCTGGCGGTCTTTGTCTTGGCGTCGGCCTCCAGGATGAAGGCGTTGAACTTGCTGGTTTCCAGATCGAAGGGAACCGACTTGTTGCCGCCCTCGCTGAGCATGTCAACCTTGTCGAGGAAGAAGCGTGCGTAGGCGAGATACCCCTTGTCGTCGCCTTCGGCGCCGACGACGCAGGACATGTAGAACTGGGGGCGCTTTTCGCCGCTGTCGCCCAGGCGGAATTCGCAGGTGACCTTGGCGTGCGTGGCGCCGATCAGGCTTTCAGGCGCCCGCAGGGTGGCCCATTGGCCGCCGGTGGCATCGCCGTGGGAGACGAGGCGCAGGACGGGGTGCGGGCGTTCGGGAATCTCGACGACTTCCATGGTGGCGGGCGCGTCGGGGAACTTGTCCTTCGGCTTGTAAGTGGGCACCAGCAGGCGGCGGTCCGTCAGGTCGGTGATGTTGCGCGGGCGGTAGACGCGGTCGTATTTTTCCGCCAGCGGGTCGTTGGGGATGCCGGTGTCGTCGTCGAACGGCTTCAACGTGAAGCGGGAGGCGTGGATGCGGGAGAAGGGGGTCGCGCTCGTCCAGGAGCCGAAGTTGCTCTCGTCGTAGAGGCAGAGGATTTCGTTGGGGGCGGTCTCCAGGACGGAGGCGTAGCTGCTGCCGGCGCCGTGGTAGATCTCGATCTGCTGGTAGTTCTTGCCCGTGCCCGTGAAGTCCACCAGCAGATAGACGTTGGGGCGGCCAGAGATGACGACGATGGTGCCGTCGGCGAGGACGCGGCCGTTGGGGGAGGCCGCTCCCTTGAAGAGGGT
>JAEEGL011867737.1_pt1 | contig 12782 bp, 16 predicted proteins | sample 9134231 | NCBI WGS metagenome assembly JAEEGL01 (sample SAMN16246548, study PRJNA631951) | gut metagenome | biome: gut microbiome; feature: rumen; material: fiber-attached | host: Bos | place: Iran: Karaj | collected 2018-10 | reverse complement strand
GTATTTTTGTAAAGTTGATTGTTTCGCCGGCCAAAGCACGCATAAGTATGTTTTTACCGGCTCCTGTCAGTTGGGGTGTCATACTGTTGGTACCTCCTCATAAAATACTAAACTGCCGGCCTCCTCCAACAAAACGAGATCGTTTTCATCGGTCAGCAGGTTTATGTTATCCATATCCCAGGCCTCCGTTGTGATGGGCTGCTTGATACCCACACGGAAAGCCGCGCCGGTGTAAAGCGCCAGGGTGGGAGGCGTTACCAGGATAAGCGGATCAATAAGGATGTTTGCGGAAATATACCGCCTCAAACTTTCCAAGAGGCCGATATAATCCACGGAAATGGGCAGCGCCACCCGCAGGGTGTAATCACTCACGGTAGGTGGCAGCGTTCTCTTATTACCGCAGGAGGATTTGAGCCAGCCCACAAGCCAGTTGTAGGTGTAAACCACACCATAGATCCAAAAGGTTTTTATGCGGTCTTTTCGCTCCTCCAGCGTGTCGGTGGTAAGGGGCGTGATATTGAGCTCACTTTCCCACACCGCAACGCCATCCTCGGTGGCGGTGTCAATGAATTGGTTATCCATTACGAGGTTAAGAGCATCCCAGGCATCCTCAATTTCCGGCTGCTGGGCGCCGGTGATCGCCATAAACTCCATAACCTCACGGAGCACGGGCGGCAAATAATCAATTAGTTTCCTATCCATTTTCGCCTACCGTCCCTCGTACCGGGATGTTGTCCTCGTTCAGCGTAACATTGGAGGCCGAGCCGTTAAGTTTCGTGCCGGAAATATCGGTAATTATGGATGAGCACTCCGAAAGGATCCGGCTTTCAATCTGGGAAATACGCACCACAAGGGCACCGCTGTCTGCCCAGCTCTCTGCCAGCTCCTTGAAATAATCATCAATTACCGCCTTTACGCTGTCCTGCGCCGTTGCCCAGCTCCAACCCGTGGCGTAGGTAAGTGTTGTGGTAATGTTAATTGTGGTGGTGCCAACGCCTACCACCAGCACATTATGCCCGATGGGCGCAAGCCCCAGGCCCTCACCGGCGTTTTGTGTCGGATCAATGGCCGTTTGCACAATGTTGATAAGGTCAGCGGAGGGCGTGGCGTAATTCGCAGCCATAATCACCAGCTTTACGCAGCCGCCCACCGTCAGCTTGCGGGCGTTGGCGGCGTTGTAAACGGCGGTGATCCAGCTTTTAACATCCGCGCTGGATATATCGGTATCCATATCGTTGGTAAACCAGCTTTGCACGGCAGCGGCGGGAATAAGGGAGGAGGGCGTTATATCGTCATTCCATACCGGGTGCACCTTAACGGCTGCCACACCATCAATCTCAAGCACCTTTGCCCTGTAATCGGCCTGGTTGCCGCCAAAGGCCTGGCTCTGCATTGCTGTGAGGATCCGCTGCCGGAAAGCCTCGGTTTCCTCCTCATCATCACCCGGTATAAGCAGCTCCACAAGGTTTGCGGAGGTAAGGCCCTCCACATACTCAATGGGGATAAGAGCGCCGGTGTAATCGTTGGCAGCGGAGCCCACGGTTTCACACTCAACCTTATGGCTTAAACCGGTTTCGGTGTCTGCGCTGCTCATTCGCTCTATCACAACAAAGTTGAGATCCTCACAAGAGAAACGGGTGCCAACCGGCACCTCGATGTTAAACTCTGCACGGAATACCGCAGCACTTGCAGGGTATGGCGCCATACCGCGATCCTTGGCTCTCTCGATAAGGAAATCACGGGGCGCGGTTGCCACATAGGTGGCTGTAAAGACAAAATCCAGCCCAATGTAAAGCTGGGCAAGCTCTGCCATTGTAGGCGCCACGCCGTTATATATCATTGAGCCCTCGCGCTTATCAAGCGCCGAGCTCACCCGTGCCAATGCGCTGGCAAGCAGGTTTTCATAGGTTTGATCCCCAAAAAGGCTCATACAGGTACCTCCTTTGTGGTTTCTACATCGCCGTAAATGGTGTGGACCGTAAAGGAAACGATAACCGCCTTTTTGGTGGTATCAAACTCCCAGCTATCCACGCTGTTGATACGGTCATCCTGGGTAAGAGCCTCGGTAATACGGCGCTTTACCTCGCTCATTACATAATCTTTTGGCTGTCCGATAAGATCCTCAAGCTCCACACCGTAGTTATAGGAATAAATGGGGTATTGGTACCTTTCCACGGAAAGCACAAGGTATATGGCTTGCAGCATCGCATCTGCCTCATCCGTCATACCTTTAACGCGCCCCCGGTCAATATCCAGTTTGTAGGTGTAGCTCGGTTGCCGTTGCTCCTCCATCTCGATAAGCTCCAGATCCTCACCTGCCTGTGGTAAATAAGTTTCTGCCATTAGGGCGCCTCCAATCTGTCTAAAACTATAAACTTTTGCCCGCCATCACACCGCAGCAGGAGCACCTTTTCACCCTTTGCAAGCGCCCGGTGCACGGTAAATTTTTTCTTGCCGGTGTACCCGTGCTTGTGGGATGCAAAAGAGGCCTCCCCGCTGCCGCCGCTTTTGGCATCGGTTTCGTGGTTTACGGTCATATATACCGTATGATCCCGTACCGCATTGGTAAGCAAAAGCTGTGAGGCGGGAATAGTGATTTTTTGGTTTATTTGGATTTTGAGGGGGCTTGCAGAAACAACCTCGCCTATTTTCATAGCAAAGGGGCTGCTTGCCTCCACAGCATCCTTGGCCGCCTTTTTGATAAGTGCAACCAGGTTGTTAGCATCAAGCGACAAAGCCATCACCTCTCAATTTCAATTCCATAAGGTGCTCATTGTCCCGGAAAGTGTGCTTTACCTGCTCCACCAGCAAAAAGTTTGATACATTCATATCACCCAGGCCGAGGATAACTACCAGCAGCGTGCCAGCCCTTACCCTTATATCGCCCAGAGCGTTTTTAACGGTCAAGGTGCGCGTTTTCTCATTGTATAGTTTCAGCAATGAGGCGGCCATATTTTGGAGGTTTACGCTGTCATCGTTCACCTTTTCCACATACTGCAAAACACCCCATTGCATAATGTGGGTGCTGTCTTTCACAGTAACGGGGTTTTCGCCCTCACGGAATAAGCGTATTTTGTTATATGTGCTGTCGGAAATGCTGGTTTTATAGTCGTAATCCCCGGCGGTTTCCTCATCAATCACAAGCCCCAATTTCATATTGCCAATGCTTGAAAGCGTGAGCTTGCCCGCCTTGTCATACAGCACATACATTGTGGTTTTGGCTTTGAGGGTATCATCCAAAGCGTTTTGGATAATATCAAAGAGGGTTTTATCATCCTCGGTGCGGGAGGCAATTTTATAGCCGGTTTCCTCCAGCGTGCCGAGGTTTAGCCCAAAGTCCTCTGCCAGCATCTTTATTACCTCGGTGGCGGTTTTGTTTTCGTACTGGAAATAATCCTTGTTTTTGAGGTAATAAAGCTGATCGTACACCGTTACCTTTATTTGCTTGGGGCTCTTGCCCTGCCTCGATTTTTCAAACACAAAGCCGAAAAACAGGGGCGTGCCGTCCACAGAAAAGCGGCAGGCATCGCCCTCCGCAAAGCTCAAGGCATCGGTTTTAACAACCTCAAAGGTTAATTTGCCCGGTTGCCCCTTGCGATCCCACTCGATTGTTACACCGTCCACAACCGGGGGATAATACAAGGTTTTACCGTGCTGGATCCACAGCTCGTAGGTCATTGTGGAATGGTGAACACCTGGCCCACATAAATGAGGTTGGGATTTTTGATTTTGTCCTTGTTTGCCTCATAAATACGGGTGTAAAGTGCTCCATTTCCATAATACTTTTTAGCAATGCCCCAAAGCGTATCACCCTTTTTAACGGTGTAGGTGGTAGTTTTGGGTGCTGTGGTGGCCGCCCGTTCTGTGGAAACGGTGGCTGCTGTGGCGCCGGAGGTGGCGCCTTTTTTCTCAAGGTAGATAAGGGCCACCCAGGAATAAAGCTCTTTTATAAGGGCCTCCTCGGTGTTCCTGTTCGTTTGCACCTTGGTAACGGTGTACCACTTATTTTTGTAGCACGCCGGTACCTTGATGCCTCTGTATTTATCGGAGGCGCCGCCATATACGGCGTTATCCCCGACAATGCGGACCGTATCACCCGCCACAATTTTGCTGTTGGCGCTGGTGTTCTGCGTGCCGGATCCGCTGCTACCGCCCCCACCTCCGGATGGCGTGCTGCCACCGGAGGAGGAGCTGGTGCTGGTTTTTGTATCGTTGTGTTTGGTTTCTGTCTGCACCGTAACGGTTTTTGTGCCGTAATCACGGTATTGCTTGAGCTTAACCTCCACACTTAAATCAAGGCCGTTTTCGGCGTTCTCAACGATGTTGTAATCCTCAATACTAACCTTGATATTGGTATCAAACAAGAGATGCCCCGCCGGGGATGTTCTTGTAAGAATAAATTGGGTTGTGTTCTTTTCCTTATCGGTTTTACCCTTTTCCAGCAAACCAAGGTAATGCTCCGGCGGTTTGGCGCCGGTCAGCATCGGAAAGGTAAGCGGCAGGGTAATCTCGGTAAGGCCGGGCTTTTTTAACATATTGATCTCGCCCTCATTCAAGAGCACGAGCGTTGTGTTTTTGCCCTTAATCTTGATGGTGAGCTTGCCGGGCGTAACCGGCATAAGCTCCCCAAAAAGATAACAATTATATGCCATTTAGTGCACCCCCTCCGCTGCTGTTAAAAGGGCCTCCTCCAGCTCACCGGTGAGGTAGCCGATAACACCATCAATATCCATATCGCTGTCAATGCGGTTTGTCATACCGGACATATCAACCCGGATCTCGGCGGTGGTAAAGCGGTTTACCGCCTCTTTTTCGGCAATATCCCGCAGGTAGGAAAGCTCCTCGGAGCTTTTGCCCGTGGCATCGGCTATGCTGCCGGTATCGTCTGCGATGCCGTCCAGTGCATCACCATAGCCCAAAGGATCAATGCTATCACCGCCCATAAGGTCCCCAAGCCCCAGGCCGTTCATAATGCCGTCAAGGCTCAAGTTTTCATCCATCCAGTTTTGAATATCAGCGCCAACGGCAGCGCCGGCATTGTAAGCATCCGAGCTCCAACCCTCCTGGAATGTATCAAAGGTGCTCATACCCTCATTCCAGCCGCCGGCCCAATCAATATCATTGGTGTTAAAGGCATCGCTTACGCTGCCGTATTCGTGGCTGTTCCAGGCATCGCTCACGCTGTCATAAGCAAAGGTGTTAAAGCCCTCTGCCCACGCATCGGCCACGCTCTCGTAGCTGTCTTTTTTGGAGGCAAGCTCATCAATTTTGTTTGCCGCAAAGTCAAGCCCGGAGGTGTCAATGTTTACGCCCATCCAGCCAAGCACGCTATTGGCAAACTCTGCAAGTTTTTTAAGGCCTTGCATTATGACATTTACCATACTCCAAAAGCCAATTTGCACGGAGATCCACGCATTGTGAAAAGCGGTGCCCACATTGCTTGCGGCGGCCTTGAGCACATTCCAGATGCCCATACCGAGGTTAGCAAACCACAAGCCGGTGTTTTTAATGATAGCCCACACCGAGGCGCCGAGGTTTGCAAACCACGCGCCGATATTCTTAATTACCTGCCAGATAGCAAGGCCGAGGTTAGCAAACCACAAGCCCACATTTTTTATGCTATTCCATATAGCAATAGCAAGGTTTGCGATCCACAAGCCCACATTTTTGAATAGGGCACCCAGCCAATAGATAGCCCCCATAATTTCCTGCGTAAACATCTTAAACAGGATAAAGAGGATAACCAGCAGGGCAATTACAAGAGCAAGGATCCACACGATGGGGCAAGCATAAAGCGCGCTGTTAAGTGCCCATTGTGCGATTTGCCACGCTGCATAGGCAATAACCACCAGCATAATAGCAATGGCAATCCACTCAAGGGAAACGCCCAAGGCACTTAATACTGCGGTAATAGCAATGGCCGCTGCCGCAAAAAGGGCAAGCTGCCAGTTAGCCGCTACCCACGCCGCCACGGCCTCCCACGCCTTTGCAATGTGGGCCTCCATAGCGGGGATAAGCAAGGCAGTAATGGCAACAGCCGCACCGATAAGGTACTCCTTGTGCTCGGATAAAAAAGCGTTAAGCCGTTTGATCCAGCTACCCATTTTAGCAAAAACGCGCACCAGCAAGGTGCAAGCGTTAAGCACAACCTTAATGGGTTTTTCAAGCCCTACGATGAAATCCTTGATACCGCTGCTGTGCTTTGCGATAGTATCAAAGAGGCGCATTACATACGGGTATACCCGTTGTGCCAGCTCCTCGCGCATATCACCGAAAACATTTTTAAGGGCAATGATTTTGCCCTGCGGGGTGTTCGCCATTTGGGTGGCAAGGTTTGCCCAGCTCTCATTTACCACATCGCTGATAACGAGGGCCTTTTCCATATCGGTGCCGTTTTCAATGATTTTCTTTTGCTGATCGGTAAAGGTAAAGCCTTTTTTCGTCATAGCATCATAGCTGCCGTTTACGATTTTACCAAGGCCGGTGGCGTAGTCCACCATTTCCTTATACCCAACCTCACCGCCGCCGGACATACCGGCTGCGTAGTTGGCAAGGGTATCCATCATTTTGGCGATGGCCTCCGGATCCGACATATAGGTAGCAAATTCGGCGGCACCGCCAAGCAGCGCCTCATCACCGTAAGCCGTTGTTTTTTGCAGGGTGCTGGCTTTTTTGGTGAGCATATCGTAAGCATCCCCAACAGCGCCCATATTCTTGAGCACCGTTTTGAGCTGCGTTTCAGCGTTCTTTTGGGTATCGTAAAGCTCTATACTGTCCTTTACCCAATTTACGGCCCGCATACCGAGGTACGCCGCTGCCAGGGCCTTTATCTTGCCCAAGAGCCCGCCGGCTGCGGTGGTGCCCTCGGTTATATTCCTGTTAAGTCTTGTTTGCTGCGTGTTCGCCGCCCGGTAATTCTGCTCCATTTCCTCAATGGCTGCATTTGCCTGGCCGATCTCCTGGCGGGCGGCGGCGATATTGGCGGTGTTAAAGGTCTGCCCAGAGGCTTGCTGTACCGCATCAAAGCTATCAAGCACGGTGCCCATTGCCTTGTTTATTTTTTTCAAAACGGAGCTCATACCGTCATTGAGCACAAGTGCTGATCTTATGGTAGCCACATTTGCCTCCTCTCTGGAAACAGAGGGCGGGAGCCGGTCCAGCCCCCGCCCTTATTTCCGTTTTCTGCCTTTCCGCTTGGCTTTTTCAGCCTCTTTTTTATCGTTTTCCACCTTAATATCAATGGCGGCAATTACAAAAGCCATCTCGTAAGGATCCAACGCTAAAAATTGGCTTGGCGCCCAGCGGAATTTGTGGAGGGCGTAATATGCGTAGTTTGCCTCCGCATCGCCCTCCAGTATCAGTTTTTTGCCTCATCCACCAGCTCACCCTCCGGCGTAAAGCCGTTAAGCTCCACGATGGAAAGGATAAGATCGTCAAACTCGCCCGGTGTCAGCATTGTAGAAATAAGCTGCTCGGCGCTCATAACGCCGTAGCTGTCCTGCAATTCCTTATCGTTAAGATCCGGAAACACCACGCATTTGGTAGCCAGTTTGGCCTGGTAAAGGGCGGTGTCAAAGTCCTGGGTGTACTGTCCGCGCTTGCTGGTGGGTACATTACGGGTACTTTCCTTACGGAGTTTCTGGTTTTCGCTTGCGGTGATGCAGGCGATCTCCCACTCCATAGGTTTGCCGTTTTCGTCCACAAAGCGGGGCGATGCGGCGATTTTGCGGTTATCAACCTTTTTTGCGTTCTGCGCCAAAAAGGCGCTCAAAGATTTTGCCATAAAGCATTTGCCTCCTTATTTGGTATTACATATAGCTGGGATTGGCGTACTTTTCCGGGCGGGAATAGCTGCCAGCAAAGCCGCTGATCTCCTGCTCGATGAAATCATCCTCGGAGCCGGCCATAGAAAGCAGCACATCGCCGTCAAGCACACAATCGTTGTAGATCTTGGTGCTGCGCCCCACAGAGGTGGCGGGATCCTCGTTGGAGGTCTGGATCGTCAAAGGCGGCATAACGCCGGTTTTGATAAACTCATCCAGCACATCGTCAAAGATCTCTGTGCACTTGTAGATCGTCATTGTGAAAGACAGCTCAACCGTGGTGGGCTTTTTGCCCATAATCACGGAGCCCATACGGGGCACATCCTGCGTGGAAATGCTGGCGGTGCCCTCAAAGTCTTTGCACATAAGCATCGAATAGCGGTTGTTGCCACGGGTAACGAAAACCTCCGCAAACTTTGCTACCGGTGCATCGTTGGTATTCATCACTTTGTTGGTATTCATTGCTTACCGCCTCCCTTACTGAATAATTACGCTCATATAGAGCTGGCTCATAGCGTTTACCACATTGAGCCCGTTAATGGTGAGCACCACAGATCTCTTGGTTTCACCAATGGCAACCGCCACGGTGTCGGTGTTGAAATCCTCAACGGCGCGGATGCTTTCAAGCTGCTGGATGAGCTTTACAACATCGCCCCAGAGGGTTGCACGCCCGCTGGCATCGTTGGGAACAACGCCGATATAGCGGGTGTTGAAAAGCACCGCCACATCGTTGGCGATTTGATCGCATACGCGCATTGTCTGGTTGCTCTGGAAAACCTCGCCCTTTTCATCCGAAAGGGTAACGAGGCTGTTAATATCCTCCAGCACGCGCACGGTGCCGTTGACATTGTGGAGCATAAACTTACCGGCAAGGATAGCCGCCTCAAGCTGCGCCTGGGTATAGGCCACATTAACGGTAAGCTCACCATCATATTTGGCGTTGGTAAGCGATTTGTTGACAGCAACGCCCGCCTGTGCACCGGTGATCCAGTACACAAGGGAGTGGCTGGGGATGCTCTGGATGGAGCGGTGGGTTGCGGTGTTCCACACACCGATAACGCCCTCATAGTCAGCCGCCGCCTGCCAAGCAATAAGCTGGAATTTGGCGCCGAGCTCATCACGCACACGCCTTGCAAAGGCGCTGTAAAGCGCAACCGTGGTGCTGTCCGATGCCGGGCAGCAAAGGGCGTTGTATGCGTAGGGCTCGATAGCTGCAAGGAAAGCGGAGTGTGCGGTACCGTTGATGGTAGCGTTAGCGCCACCGGTGAGGTTTACGCCCGCCGTAGCCGCAAGCGTTGCGGTGGAAATGAAAGTTACATAATCATTTGCCACCAGGGAGCCCGCGCTTGCCACGGTCTGGGTATCAACCTTTTCACCGTCAAAGTAGGTGCTAACATCCCACAGCTCGGTGTTATCCACATTCTGGGCAATAACGATGCGGAGGGCGTTGCCGCGCGTACCGCCGTATTTTGCCGTTGCATAGGTGCAGGTTGCTTTGGTTGCCTCGGTGCCAAGGCGGTAAACATACGCCTTAACAGCGTGGCAGAAAAGCTCACGCAAGGGGAGCATTTCGGGGGCATCAAAGCCGTAACCGAAAAGCACCTTGCTGTTTTTCTGGAAATCGCCCAGGGTGATCTCCATAACGGTGCCCTCCGGGCCCCAATTCAGCTCAAGCGGTACCGCAGCGATGCCCCTATCGGAAAGGGCCGCGCTGGCTTTCGCAAGGCTGGAAAAATTGATGTAAGTACCGGGCATTACCTTGTTTTGGGTAAGCCAGGTGCCGCCGCCGTGTGCCATATTATCTCACCGTACCTTTCAAGTATTTTTCGATCAACGCATCCACCGCATCGGTGGTATAGGTTTTACCGTCCTCAAGCAGGGCGTTGATGAGATCCTGCTTTTCGGCGTATCGTTTGGAGGCCACAAGCTGTGCCTTGGTAAAGGCTGTGGCCTCTGTGGTCTTTTTCTCTGCCATAATAGCCTCCTGTTACTGTGTTATTGTAAGCGTTTCCATTGCATCGCCCGTTTCTTGCGTGTAAACAAAGTGAGGATAAGCCACAATGCAATGCAGGGCCTCATCGTCAATGTTTGCATCGAATTGTAGGCAATGCACTTTATCCCCGTTTGGGGTTGTGATCGTGCCGATCACGCCCGGCAATTTGTGCTGCATATCCAGGCAAGCCTCACGGCTCCCGGTGTCCGGTGGGTAGTAAATCACATCAAAGGTGATACCACGCCGGGCGCGGGTGCCTATCTGTGCGGTTTCGCTCGTGGTAATCGGCAGCACATTGAAATCACCGGGCTGTAAATCCTGCTTTACGGTGTCCCCGTGCACCCGCACCGTGGGAAACGCACGATGCAGGGCAAGGGTTACACCGTCAAAGATTTGGTTAAAATCAATTTCCATCGAATACCTCCCGGAATAAATCGTTTAGTTTTTTCTCAAGCACCCTCGGCGCGATCTGCCCAAGCTCCTGCTCCGAAAGCGTGAGAAAATACTGCCCGTTTACCCAGCCCGCTTTTAGCCGTTTACCTATCGCCGGTACAAACCGCCCTGGTGTTTGGCGGTGCCCAAACTCAACATAACTGGCGTATTCCACGGGGTTGATAACCTCAATGGTGTAAGTGCTGCCGGCCTTTGTAACGGGGAGGCTCTGTGCGTAAGTGGTACCGGCATTTTTGCCACCGGTCCACCCGCGCCGCAGGGTGCCACCTTTCTTGCCGGTTTCGTTGGGATATTGGCCCACCGGTGTGCGTGGTATCACGAGGGCAAGCAAACGGGCAGCAAGCTCTTTACTGCAAGCCTCACAAAACTTATCAAGATCGGTGTTTTGCAATTTCTGCAAACGCTCCTGTAAAGCCTTGATCTGGTCATAGTCAGCGTTGCCCCATTTCTGTGCCATTACGCCCACCCCTTAAAGAGCTCAAGGGGTATTTCCTTATGGTTGGTGTAAACCGCAGCCACACCGCTTTGCTCATACACACCCGTTACACCGTTCTGTGTTACGGTGATTTTGGATCCGGGCGGTATATCCACAGCCGGGCCGATAAACAGCGTAATGCGCTGCACGGTCCGGCTGGCATTGTCGATCTGCTCCGGCGTTGTAACCGTATCAAAGGAAATACGGCAGGGCTCGTCTGTGTAGGTGTCAACCTCACCTACAACCGCGCGGCCTGTGTTTTCATCGGTGGTGCTGTGGTTACGCACCGTAACGGTGCATTTACCACTCCACAGGCTTTGTATGGCCTGGGCATATATTGCTGTGCCCCCTACCATTTGAGCCTCCGAAAAGCGGCAAATATGCTCTGTGGCGGGTTGATAAAGCCATCAAGCATTTTATCAAACTGCGCCCCCGGCGTTCCGCTGCCATCGTCAGCTCCGAAAAACTGAACAGAAACATCACCCTCGGTAATCTTTTTGGCGGGCGCCGTAAAATCGAAAGCCTCACCAAGCTGCCCGGCTGCCTTTTTATCATAAAGGAACAGCCCGGCGGCCATATCCACCCAGGTGTAACGCAGCCCCTCCGGGATCTCCGTGCGGTTGATATTCGCCTTGATTTGCTCGGCGGCACGGTTTATAGCATAGGTAACGGCAGCATCGGGATTTTCCGTAACGGTATAGCCCAAGGCGGCAAGCCTTGCCACAACATCATTGTAAATATCCATACTGCTGTACCTCCTCGCGTTTTAGCCCCTGGTGAAAATTCTCACAATGGGGATGGCCTTGTGGTTGATGTAGGTGCGGTTGGCCGCCACGCCCTCGCCGGAGTGCACAAGGCTCCAGTTGCTGCCGTTCTTGAGCTCGGTGTCCGTGGGGGAGTTGGAGCTCTGGCTTGCCTTTTCGTAGGAAATGCCAAACGGCGCAAAGCACTTGCGCTGTCTTACATAGAGGGTGTCCTGGCCGCCGTTAGTAGCGGCATCACGCGCCATTTCATACGGCACCTTGGCACCCAGATCCTCATAGGAAATGGCACCCTTGCCGAGCGCGTAAGTGGTGTAACGGGTACCGAGCACCACATAATCGTTGGCGGCAAGCGTTTTGCTGCCAAAGTACGGGGTAACGGCAGAGAGCTTGATCTCGCCCTCATCCGGCGTGGCATCATTCGCCACAATCTTGAGCGCATCCAGCGTGCTGGAGGTGGCATCAAAATAGCCCTCCTCGGCGGGCATATCGTCATCAACGATAACGAGCTTGCCGTTCCAGGTGCCGAGCTCAAGGGATCTCTGGATGCCGTCCTTGTCGGTGTACTTCAAACGCTCAATGAGGTTGAGGTTTTCAAGGCCGGTGGAAACATCGCTGTGCATAAACACAATGGCAATGTTTTTCTTGTTGGCGCCGCAGGCTTTGTTTGCCGCGCTGTTAAGCGTGCTGGCCTCCATAGCGCCCGCCACCTCGGTGGTGTGCTTGTTGATAAACTCAACATTTTTGGTGCCGGTCATTTTGAAAATGCCCTCAAGGATCGCAAGGATCGTGCCCTGGTCCAGGCCGTCCTTATACTCGGCAACCTGCTTGGCGATGTTATCCATAAAGTCAACGCCGCCGGTGATGTCATAGCTGAAATCTCTTTCAACCCAGCCCTTTGCACGGCCAACCACAACAACACCCTGCTCAAAGGTCTTGGTGCTGGTTGCGGTGATGTTCGTGCTGCCGTCATAGTTGACAGCATCGCCATCGGCAAGGCCACGCATAGCAATACGGGCATAGCCGGTGCCGTTTTCGTTTGCGAAAACCGCCTTAATATCGGGGTTTCCGGCAAGGGCGGCAGACTTTTTGAGCTCATTCATTTTTAAGTTGGGAATGGTACCAACCTTGTACTTGAAAGCCTCGGCGTTAAAGCTCTTGGCATCAAACTTGGTATTAGGCATAGTGTTTATTTACCTCACTTTCAAAATTTTGGTTTTAGAGTGTGGCCCCCGGATTTTTCTCAAGATAAGCGCACAGCTCATCATAGGTCATAT
>JAEEGL016826965.1_pt1 | contig 12783 bp, 5 predicted proteins | sample 9134231 | NCBI WGS metagenome assembly JAEEGL01 (sample SAMN16246548, study PRJNA631951) | gut metagenome | biome: gut microbiome; feature: rumen; material: fiber-attached | host: Bos | place: Iran: Karaj | collected 2018-10 | reverse complement strand
GGAAAAGACTACTATTTGGCCGTCACCTTCAACGCCGCTTCGCAAATCACGAAAATCTATATAAATGGTGTGGAAGACGCCAACGGCACCGCGAACGCCATTGAACCCTACCAGCTGGAGCAACTGGCCGCCGACTCGCGCAACTACATTGGCCGCACCCAGTGGTGGGACAGCAGTTATGCCGCCGACAACGTTGACTTCCAAGGCACAATCGGTGCGCTGCGCCTTTATGATGTCTGCCTTACGCAAAAGGAAATTTGCGACCTGCAAGGGCTGAATTATGAAGGACGAATCTTGCCGACATGGCTGCAGAACGGCGATTTCGAGGCTTCGTATTCCGTGCAGACAGGCAGCGGTGTCAGCATCGACCGTGCCATCTACGTACCGGAGAGTTGGACTGTCACACGAACTGATGGCAACAACAACGACCTGACGGCATTGCGGTCGGGCGACCTCTATTTCAGCAATTTTTTTTCCTCTTACCCTGCCTCCGTCGAGGGCAGCACGAAAAGCTACTGGATTCGTCAGAACTGGGGAACGCCCACACTCACCCTGTCTCAGGAGCTCTTGTTGCCCGAAGGCCATTACACGCTGTCGGTGCAGGTTGTTCAGGACGGCCTTGGCGGCAGTTCCCAAGTGAGTGCTGTGTCAGAGGACGGCACCACGTGGACTGCCCCCAGTCTTTCGAACAGCAGCAGTTGGCAGACCTCGAAACTGGATTTCGCGAGCGACGGCACCAACTCCACCACCGTTCGTCTCAGCGCAATACACAATAGCAGCGGTTCGGCCAAAATCATCGGCTTCGACAACGTCACGTTGGCTCCAAAAGACATTGTGGGCGACATCAACTACGACGACAAGCTGACCATCGACGACGTTCTGGCACTTGTCGAAATCTTGACGGAGAAGGACAACGTGGAACCCTACCTCTTCAACCACGAAACCGCCGACATTACTGGCGAAGGCGACGTCACACTGGCCGACCTGACGAAACTGATTGACTGGCTGAAGAGCGAGGGCAACGCCCAATAAACCGCTTTCGCCGCATGAAAAGGCGGCGCAAAAAAGAGCTGGGACGAAGACAAAAACATGAGAAACAAGTCTATCCGTACTGTCTGTTTCGTGGCGAGCCTGTTTCTGTGTCTCACCGCGCAGGCGCAGCAAGCAGCCGACAGCCTCCTCACTTGCACAGCCAAGGTTGTGGAAGCCGAAACCGGTGAACCGCTGGCCATGGTGGGCGTGTATATTTCGAATGACCAAACCACCCTGACCAACTTCGATGGAGAGTTCAGCATCAAGGCACGCCCCGACGACACCATCCGACTGACTTGTGTGGGACGAAAAACCGTGTCGATACAAGCGGCAACCCTGCCGGACACCATCAGGATGCAAATGCTGGCAGGAACAATGAGCGAAGTGACCGTAAAAGCTTTCGAGGGCACCCTGCTGCAAATCTCGCGACAAATGGAGAAGGCATTCAACCGCCGAAGGACAAAGACTGCCCGATACTTTTACCGCCAGACAACGGTCATCGACCGCAAGCAAGACATCGTGGAGGCTTTCATCCGCGCCTACTCGGCTGTGAACCTGCGCAATATAGAGTTTCTGAGCGGTCGGCACGGTAAGGTGACCCAAGAAACGTGGGACAATTCCATCTTCAACAATATGAACTTCCACCATGTTTTGGAGATGGGGCCCATGACCCTCAACGTTCCCTTTTGGAACGGGCTTCTCTCCCCTCTGATGCCGCAGCGCTTTGGCGTGGCAGGCTACCAGAAGTTCTTCAATATCAACATTGAAGATGTGAACAGCGACGACCAAAAGCTGTATCGCATCACGCTCAACCTGCGTCCTGAAGCCCATTTCGAGTGGCCTTACATGGAGGGCACTCTCTATGTGGAACGCGGCACTTTGCGCACGCTGGCTTTCGACGGGCAAATCAAGAACGTAGTGTTCATCTTCAAGCGCAGCCAGTTAGAGAGTTCGCTGAAAGTACCCGTAGCCCTCGACTTCCACATCGACTATCGCCACGACCACGGATTCCCCGAAGTTGCCGACCTGTCGATGCAATCGGCCTTCGACAATTTCCAGACGCGCACAATCTTGTTTAACATGGGCGACCAACGCCCCATAAAAAAGATGAAGAAGAGCGTAAGCGCCAGGGAAAACATGATTACTAGCATCGACGAAGCGGGCTACGACAGCGTCTTCTGGGCACAGAACGAAGTCGTCAAGCGAACCGCCGAGGAACAACGCATCGCCGAAGGCGCCATCGAGAAGGAGCAAGCCGAAATCGACTCTGCCCGCGCCTTCCGCGAATCGCTGCCGCCACTCGAGCGGATGGCCGATCGCCTGAAGCGCTTCGGGGAGAACATTCCTCAGGAAAAAGTCTATCTCCATACGGACAACACCTGCTACTTCCTCGGCGACACCATTTGGTTTGCCGCCTACACAAGGGCGACAAACACGGACCGTCCCAGCCGCATCAGCCGCGTGCTCTACGTCGAGCTGCTGAACCACGACGGCTATCTCGTGGAGCGCAAACTCGTGGAAATGGTGAAAGGAAGCGGAAGCGGATTCTTCGCTCTCCCCGACACGCTCTACAGCGGTTACTTCGAGCTTCGTGCCTACACCCGATGGCAACTCAACTGGGGACAGACAGAGCACAAGCACGAACGCATCAGCGAAGAGCAGTTCTACAACAGGGAAATGGCAAAGGACTATTTCCGCGACTACGAAAAGCTCTACTCGCGCGTCTTCCCCGTCTATGACCGCCCCGTAAAGCCAGGCGACTTCACGCGCGACATGACGCTCCGCCCCTTGCGGCGCCAGTTCAAGGATGATCCTCCGGCGCCCGACCTCGTGCTGTCGCTCTTCCCCGAAGGGGGCAACCTCGTCATCGGCGAGCCTTGCCGTGTGGCTTTCGAAGCCGCCCTGTCCGACGGCGAGGTGCGCAGCGGACAACTCCAGCTGCTTGCCAACAAGCAAGTCGTTGCCACGGCCGTCACTGAAAACCGAGGTCGGGGCACCTTCGTCTTCACCCCCGAGGACGGCGTAGCCTACGAAGCCCTGTTCACCGATTCCGCCGACGGCAGGGCGGTCCGCCAGCGAATCGGCGACATCCAGTCGGACGGCGTGTCGCTGCAGGTCCACCGTCAGGGCGACCAGTGGCTGTTCGACATCCGCCCCCACGGGCTCGCCAGCCAGCAGCCGCTCGGATTCACCATCATGCACGAAGGCCGCCTCCAGCACTTCCAGACGTTGGACGACAACTGCCAACTGGCCGTCAGCGATTCCCAACTGCCTGCAGGAGTCAACCAGGCAACCGTCTATGACAGCATCGGTCACATCTATGCCGACCGCCTGTTCTTTGTCACTCGCCCCGAACTGGCAAAGCCCACCCTCGCCATCTCGGGCTTGAAGGACCGCTACGCGCCATACGAACAAGTGGAAATAGACGTAAAATGTGAAATGTTAAATGGAAATCCACAATCTATTGGACAATTGGACAATCCACAATCTATTGGACAATTGGACAGTCCTCAGTCTATTGGACAATTGGACAATTTACAATTGGACAATTCCCAATCCTCAGAACCTCAAAACCTTACAAACTCAAATCCTCAATCCCCCAATTCTCAATCCTCAAATCCTCAATCCTCAATCCTCAATTCTCAATCCCCCAATTCTCAATCCTCAATCCTCAATTCTCAATCCCCAAATTCCCAATCCTCCATCTCCCTCTCCGTTCGCGATGCGGTAGGTTCCGACCCCACCTTCGATTCGGGGAACATCCTGACCGAGATGCTCCTTGCCTCCGAAATCAAGGGCTTCATCCCCCATCCCGAATGGTTCTTCCAGAGCGACGACGACGTCCACCGCCGCGGACTCGACCTGCTGATGCTCACGCAGGGGTGGCGGCGCTTCCGCTGGTGCGACATGGCCGTCCCCCACACCTGGGAACTCTCGCACCCCGCCGAGCACACCCAGATGGTCACCGGCAGCGTGAACCTCTATCAGACCGACGACCCGTACGCCGACGAGAATCAGCAGACCATCGACGACTTCCAGGCCTTCCAGCAAGACCCCATGAAGAAGCGCGACAAGGATGCCTTCAGCGCGGCAAATCCCGAGAAGGAAGTGGGCAGGAAGGACCTCGAAACCCTCGTCGAGAGCGGAAAGACATTCAGCACCGACAACAAAGTCCGCAACAGCCGCAACACCAAGTTCCTGCAAACAGGCAGGCCGCGGAGGGAAGTCCTCGTACACGCTGAATTCGTTCCGATGGGCGGAGGGAAGGGCATCGTTGGCGAAGCAACCACCAAGGCGGGGAACTTCAAAATCGACCTCCCCCGCTTCTACGGCGACTGCGTCTTCTTCCTCACCGCCGCCGACACCACCCAGTGGAGCAAGAAGCACCCCCTGTGGCTGAAGAAATACAAGCAGCACGAATGGATAAAAATGGAGGACGACGAATACGAGCGCGTGCACGAAGACGCCGAGTTCTACGTCCGCCTCCTCTTCCCCTATCCGCGATGGGTGAAGCCCTACACCTACTACCAAGTCCACAACGCCGCCCCGCAGGACGGGGATGCCAGCGACCGACTGACCACCGACGGCGCCCGCCTGCTCAACGAGGTCACGGTGCGATCCCGACGCAACCGCCTGAACCACATCGACCTCCACAAGCCCGTCTGCGTCCTCGACGCCTACGAAGCCGGCAACGCCGCCATGGACGCGGGACTCATCACCAAGCTCCATCAGGGGCAGGCCACCCTCGACGGCGAATGGGGACTGGGAAACATGGACGACATAGCCTACGCCGTCGTTGCCAACGTCGTCGGCGACATGGGCACGAGCCGACGCTTCGACACCGCCCTCTACTTCGACACCCTCAAGTTCGAAGCCTTCTACCCCAACCGCCAGCCGCCCCACAGCTATTGGCGCAACACGACGACGTCCCCCGGCGACCATCGGCGATACAGCCGGCTCGAATACATCGACAAGATTTACCTCTACAGCGACTATTCGCCACGTCGCGAGGGCGACCAGCGCTTCGAGCAGTCGAACCAGCCCAGCGTCGAAGTCTCCCTCCGTCGCTACCCCAACTGGGAACGCCGCGTCACCTATCGCGACCGCCGATACATCCTCCACGGATTTGCCCTGCAGGAAGATTTCTATCACCCCGACTACCGCCGCCGCCCGCCCCAGGAAGGCCAGACCGACCACCGACGCACCCTCTACTGGAACCCCAACCTCCAGCTCGACAGCCACGGCGCTGCCCACATCGTCTTCTACAACAACGGACAGACCACAACCCTGCAAGTCGAGGCCGAAGGACAAGCTGGCAACGGCGCCCTGCTCTACAGCCGGTGATGTGGGCAACCAACCAATGCAAACAAAATGCAAATACCAAATCATGGTATTTCTGCGTTATTTATAGTATGTTTGCACACACAAAACACGAACGATGAAGAAGATTCTGTATTTTTTAGCGATGAGTTCGCTGCTGTTGGGATGCAGCAAGGCGGGAAAAGAACAAAAACCCTATCTGATAGACGGAGCATGGATCTTGCAACGTCTGGAAACGCCCATGGGTGACAGCCACGACTTCGGAAGGAACACGTACTGCCGCATCTACGACGGCGACAGCATGATGTATGAATGTTTTCTCGACAGCGCGGGCAGCAGCCTTGTGCTGGCTCCCGAAGAGGTATGCAACATTACGGTCATCAACAAAGGAAACGGTGATGTGCTCTATCTGCAAAAGAAAGACCCGCATCCTCTTGTGCTTGTCAACGACACCACCATCATCATCCAAGAGGACGGTACCCGTTTTACTTGGGTTCGCTCCGAGCGGATAACGCGAGAGTGGAGGGTGACCATCCGTGAAATAATCGTGAAGGCCTTCTGTGAGGAGGGCGACGGAAAAGCGGGGCGCTATGTGCTCTCAGCTACGGAACGGGAACAGAAAAGCACCATCCATCGCCTTGCTTTCATACTGTTTGGCATTGTCGTCGCACTGATGATTCTCGCACAAGTGGCCATCGCCAACCTGCGGAGCAAACGTCGTTTACAACTGCAGTTGAAGCAAATCCAAGAAGAGCACGATACGCGGCCTCAGCCCGTACGTCAGGCCATGATGGAGGTGGAGGAAGCCTTTTTTGCCTCTGAAAAGTATGCCGAACTTCGCAAACTCATGGCTAACGGCCAGCATATAACAGCGGAGGACTGGGACGAAGTGGAACGACAACTGAAGCTGGTCTATCCCGGTTTCACCAACAAACTGCGAAGTCTTCGTCCGCTGTCGGAGCTGGAGTATCAGGTGTGCCTGCTCATCAAGCTGCGCATTGCGCCAAAGGACATGGCCAGCGTATTGTGCCGCGACATGAGCACCATCAGCACGGTGCGCAGCCGACTCTATCAGAAAGTGTTCGGTCGCAGGGGCGGTGCCCGCGAGTGGGACGAGTTCGTACTTTCCATCGGAACATAGCAACAACCATGCAAGGCATTTGCCAAGGCGATGCAAAGGGAATGCAAAGTCAATGTCTTGGCTACGTCGGGGAAAGGCCCTACCTTTGTAGCATCATTTTACTAATCCTAAAAACACATTACTATGAAAAAGATGCTTATGACAACAGCCCTACTAATGTGTGCTGTATGTATGAACGCCCAGAAAGTGGCAGACAAAGAGATTGTCGGTACATGGATTATGGAATCGATGCAGTGGGACGGTGAAAAGCTCTTCAAGTGCGGCAAGGCGCAAGGCTACACGCAGTTCAAGTTCTATGGTGCGAATGGTGAGTATGCCTGTGCCGCATTTGCCTTGACCAAGGATGGGGAGTGTGTGGTTATGCCCCACGAATATGGCACCTACTCCCTCAAGGGCGGTTGGTACATGGAGATGGGACGGAAACCTCTGAAGGATGCCGTAATTCTCTTGGACAAGACCACCTACAAAGGACGATGGAATAATAGGACGGATATTTGGAAGAAAGTCACCTTACCCGACAAACTGGTACGCTACATCGTAGATTGCTGCAAGGCGAAGGATACACCTGACGACATCCAGCAACTCATCAAGAAACATATCTTCAAGTAAACTCTCCCCAGTCTTATTGGTATGAAAGCGAACTTGTTATCGGCCATCTTCCTGATGGCCACCCTCACTATGTCCCTTTCGGCACAGGAAGTGACCAAGGAAAAAGAGAGAAAGATAGCCCTCTACGGGCACGTCATGAACTCGCTGACACGTGTAGGCATCCCTGATGTCTTCGTGACCCTAATGCGTGAGGACTCCACCGTCGTGGACACCATGCATGTCTTCAAACAATGGTCAGGCCAGGGCAAGGACGACTACCTCTACCGCTTCGAGATACCTGCCCGCGAGCAGCAGTACATCATCCGTGCCGAACATCCCGACTACGAAACCTGCTTTGTCAATTACGCTGTGCGCCACATTGCCCGCAACGACTATTTCGATGCCCCGTGGCACTATATGAAAAAGAAACCCACCCTTAATCCCTCTATGAGGGGGGAGATGGAAGACTCCCTGAAAGAAGTGGTGATAAAAGCCACAAAGATAAAGATGACTTACCGAGGCGACACTATCACGTTCAATGCCGATGCTTTCAACCTGCCCGAGGGGTCGATGCTCGATGCACTCATCCGTCAGATGGACGGGGTGGAACTGAAAGACGACGGGCGCATACTGGTACAGGGGGAGCAGGTGGACGAACTGATGCTCAATGGCAAGGACTTCTTCAAGGGAAATAATAAAGTGATGCTGGACAATCTGCCCGCTTACACCGTACAAAAGGTGCAGACCTACCACAAAAGCACGGAACTGAGCGAATATCTTGGACGCGACTATGAAAAGAAACGCTTCGTGATGGACGTACAACTGAAAAGGGAGTACAACCAGGGATGGATGGCGAATGTAGAAGGTGCGTCCTCCCTCTTTCGCCCCCATGAAAAGGAAGGGAATCGCCTCCCCATTACGGAAGAGGACGGGAGGGGGCTTCCTTACATCGCCCGTATGTTTGCCCTACGCTACACCGACAACTCGCGTTTGTCGGTATATGGCAATATAAATAATGTAAACGAGAGCCGACGACCAGGCAGCAACGGCGAATGGGAGCCCAGCAATGCTCCGACTGGTTTGCACGAGAACCGCATGGCTGGCATGAACCTGTTCATCGAAGAAAAGGACAAACGGTGGAAGGAAAATGCCACCGTGGATGTCGTCTGGCGACGCTTGACCGACGGGACACAGACCAATGCAGAACAGTTCCACACCGATGCGCCCTGCACCTACAACCGCCAGACTTACTATCACCGCAACCGCGACTTGAGTCTCAGCGCGGCTAACCTGTTCCAACTGAACAAACCATTCTTCCTCTACTCCAGCTCTTTCTTCAGGTACAACACATACGAAAGCGACAGTAACACCCGTTCGGCACAATTCGGCAACGACCCTGCCCAATACGGCAGCACCACGGCCATACTGGACAGCGTCTTCTCCGCCACACTGAGCACCGACATGCAACAGTCGCTCATCAACAGCAACCTGCAACGCGCCAACAGCGACGGCAACGGCATCACCGCAGAGACAACCAACTACCTGACCAAGAAATTGGCTTCGGGCGACAATGCAGGTGTGGACGTCAATGCTTCGTACAACCGTGGACGCAGCCACAACACATCGCAACAGCAGTTGCGCTACCAACTCACCCCTTCGCTTAACAGCATCCTCAACCGCCATTCGTCCACCCCCTCAAGCGACATAAATGTGTCCGTAGCTCCGAACTATCGCATCAGCTGGCTCAACGGACTCTATCTCTATGCCGAATATCGTTTCCTTTACCGCCAGCGCGACAACACCAACGACATTTTCCTTGCCGATACGCTCGACCTGCAGAATGCCTACGACCGCACACATCGGCGTGTAGAGAACCGCGTGGCACTGACCCCGGGATTCACGTACAACAAGGACGGGCGTTACATGCGGGCATCGTATCAGATGCACTTCTACAATGTGAACGAGCAACTCGACTACCGCAGCGCCTACACCGACACTACACTCGTGCAGCACTGCTGGACCATGTCGCCCGAACTCTCCTTCCAGTATGCCTGGGACAACTGGGCGCACTCGATAGACCTCTGGTATGGCATCGAGTTCCAGACACCCGACCTGTTCCAGAAGGTGAACATACTGAACAACGAGAATCCGCTCGTCCGTCGCTATGGCAACCCCAACTTGCGCGGTGCCACCAACCATCGCATACAATTCGGCATCAACCGAAACTGGCGTGAACGACGAACGTCGGAACGCTTCGGCGGCGGCATCCGCTTTTTCCGTCACCAAGTGGCGCAGGGGCAAACCTACGATGCGGCGACGGGCATCACGACCTATCGCCCCGAGAATGTAGAAGGCAACTGGCAGACCTACTTCTTCAACTTCTTCAACATGCCGCTCGACAAACCACGTCGGCTGATGATGAACATCTACACCCACGGCGACTACTCCCGCAACGTGGATATCATCAATGGGCTTTCCCATGTCAACAACTACTATCTCGAAAATCGCCTCACACTCAGTTACACCCTCGGGAACCTTACCATTGGCCTACCCACCTACTTCGAGTATCGCCATACCACGAACGAAGAACACACCATCCAGACCATCAATGCCTACAATTATCAATACGGGCTGACACTCAACTACAACTTCAAACGGGAGGAAGGCTCCAAAGTGGCTCGTTGGCTGCAAGGCTTTACATTGGCCACCGACATCAAGATGTTCTCCCGTCGCGGCTATGGCGATAGTTCGATGAACCGCGACGACCTTGTATGGAATGCCTCCATTGCCCGCAGTTTCCCGAATCCCTTTGGTAAGAAGGCTGGTGGCACCCTCGTAGCCCGTCTCGAAGGTTTCGACATACTCGGTCAGCTATCCTCCACGAGCATCTTTATCAATGGCCAAGGCCGCACCGAAACCATCAGCAACACCCTGCCTCGCTACCTCATGCTCCACCTCACTTACCAATGGAGCAAGATGCCTCGTAAACGATAATACATACTGTTTTTCATTTAATAATGAATTTAGTTAGATGCACGTGCAAAGCCCCTGTCGTCCGTGAGGATAGCAGGGGCCTTCTTTTGTTCGCCCGACATGGGCATAATCTAACGGGTGTAAGTCCCGAGCGCGGCCTAATAGCGGCAAGCGCACAGCCAAAGACAAGGTGCCAATGGTGACATTGGGTCCGAAGGAAGTCGGCGGCAAATCACTGGCCTGACGTACAGGAACTTGATACCAAGGCGTTTGCCCGTGGGTGAGACTGCCAAAGAAGTCAAAGCCCTATAGCTATTCGGAACGGGTGGCGTAAATCAAGCAGGTATAAGTGTGAAAGATTATGCTCTTAATCGGGGAGGTCTCACGGACGCGGCAGCGACCGAATGAAACTCAAAGCTGCGGAGGATTCCGCGAAGCGCCTGACCATAGAATGCAAGGCCACTACTGGCAATTCTAAGTCTATGAGCACAGTACTGAAGCACCCTGAAAAATATCATGTAACTAGTGCAATAAAACTTGGCGATTACAATATCGGGCGCAGGAATCAGCTTCTCACCATCCCCATGTATATGACGTTTCTCCTAACAGAAGTATAGAAGCAAGCGTTTAAGCGGAGATTAGGGGGACAGATACTATGTGAGAGGAATCAAACACATTCCTTTTATCTGTGACAATCAAAGATTCTCAATAATCTTTATGTTGGGAAAGCGCTTCTTTATCGCCTTTTTCTCTGTTTCGGTCATTTTTCCTTCAATGGTAAACCGGTCTATCTTAAGTTTATCCATCCATTTCGGTAAAACAACTTTGCCCGTAAAAACAAGATGGAGCGATTTGATATGTCTAAGTTGTGATAGCAATTCTGGCACTTCCTGAATCCTTAGATGAATGCCCCAGTCATTATTGTTTTTCTTGAGTTCCTTCAAGGTGTCATCATCACTTTCTGCAATACGGACAAGCCATCCAACCTTGGGTGTCACCATATTCTTCTGCTTATCAACCTTTGCGCCGATGAATCCTGCCCAAAGTTCCATCGGAGTCTCGCTCATAAGTTTGCCATTCAATGGGTTTATAATGCGATACTTGAAGCCCACACGGACATATTCCGCAGGCATTTCCGTTGTATGATCCACCTTATCAAGCGTTTTTCCGTTCTCGTCAGGGAATAGTTTCAACAGCCAGCCGTCAAGTTCGGTTGGATTACCAGGGATACAGCCACCACCTTCCAGTTGTTCGATTCTCTGTTTCTTCACCATACTCTTCCAGAATGCCTGATTGGGGTGGCCATCAGCCGCCTGTATGAATTCCACGAGTATAGGTTTAAGTTCACCAACCCACTTTCCAAGCCCATATTGCTCCAGTTGTTTTGTCTTTTCAAGTACTCGACGCCAATCTGCTGCAGTTCCCTGCAACTTGACAGACGGAATGCCGCAGGATAAGCTATAAACGATATACTCGAAATAGGGTTTCACGCTTTCCATCAATGTAATCTGCGATGCAACACGTTCTACAGTCCCTGTTGTCGAGAAGTCGGAAGTAACCGTTTTGGCGATACCGCCCTTCGTATGTTTGTTTATCTGCGATGCAAATTTGCTAATAAGCATCGGCCATTCTGCCTTCTCCTTAAGCAAATTCTTGTTTGTTTGGATAGCCAAGTCCATCTTTCCGTTGTGACTCACCAATTGGGGACGCAGCTTCTCGGCATGGGCATTCACGTAACGGGCAAAGCCCTGACTGATGGCGAGCCATACCATATCGGGTGAGAGCGTTATGGATTGATGATTTGCATACGCTTCGACAATACTCCTATAAAATGCATCCTTGCCCATTGCCTTGAGATTGTTCTCTGCAGAAAAACTCGTTGCGATAATCCGCTGTGCATCCATAGGAATCTGTTCCTTTGAAAGCATGTATTCGGCAATACTTTCACCAGTATAGAGGTAGTCGTAAAAGTCATTGATGGGAGTTAGTTTCTCGTCAACTACAAAGGTAATACTGCCTTTTGTTCGGGAGACTATCTTGCTTTTCTGGGCAAAGCTTGTCATAGTAATTATGGCAAGCATGAAAGTGATGATAGATATTCTTCTCATATCCTGGAATGTTCGAATATTACAGGTTCAGATAGTCCTCTATTAGCCAACCGCATTTATTTACTGTCACCCGATAATAGCGACCTGTCATCACGCGCATATCTGTGGTGAAATAAGGTGCGAAGGCACCAAGTGGGATATTTTCAACAAACTCTTTCAGATTCTCAAACAGTTTCTTGATATCTTTGTCAGGGACTTCGGGCTCAAGAAGCTCCAGAGAATAATACTCGCGAAGGAGGTGCGTATGTATTCCTTGGTAATCCTGCACTTTCTCCTCGTCCTTCTTTTTATAGAGCAAGACGGAAAATTGCTTCTCGTCTTTCAGCCACCAATGCTCATCTGTCCTCATGGCGTGCAAAGTTCCTATCAGACGGGCACCCCAACCAGTGTCGCGATGCCAATTGTAAGGTCCGTCAAGCTGGAGAACAGGACGATAGGCGGCATACGCAAAGATATCTGAATATGTGGCATAGGGGGAATAAACAGTTCTTTTTCCACTATTATATACCTCAAAGTAAGCCCTTGGCGACACGATGAATCCCATATACCATTTTGGATTGCTCAATGTGATTTCCATGCCTTCGTCAACTCGCTCCGATGGATTGTCTTTCAATGTGGGAT
>JAEEGL016465556.1_pt1 | contig 12783 bp, 6 predicted proteins | sample 9134231 | NCBI WGS metagenome assembly JAEEGL01 (sample SAMN16246548, study PRJNA631951) | gut metagenome | biome: gut microbiome; feature: rumen; material: fiber-attached | host: Bos | place: Iran: Karaj | collected 2018-10 | reverse complement strand
CGAAGCGAACAAAGTTCGAGCGAAACTTGAGCTATTTAATTGAGGGGGCTTACTTCTACAAGAACAAGTCCGCAATGCCTGTTTATCGGCACTGCGGACACATGTTTTTTCGCTTTTCAACTTTTAGCGGACAGCAATAATTGAAATTAGGATAAACCTGTCGCGTAAGGTTGAAGAACGAGGAGGAAGAGGAAAAATGGGGAAAGCGGGGAGTTGTGAGACCGATTGAATAAAGAGAGATAGAGGTGGATATCAGGATGTAGGCCTTGACGACCCAAGGGTCGTCAAGCAGAAGAACGGGACGTATAGGCCGAGACAACGGGACGTGTTGCTTGACGACCCAAGGGTCGTCAAGGAAAAGTAATGGAGGTTAGGAGATCGATGACAGGACGAAGGGGGAAGGACGGCCTGACATCTTGGAGAAAAACATACGTGAAAGTATGTCTGATACACGTTATCACTTTAAAAATGCTATACCACTTATTATCAGTATAATAAGTCATTTATTAACGTGTAGATGGACGAATTAAAGTGAATAAATAGGGGTAGGTAACTGTGAAATTGATGAAATAAAGTGAATTTTTAGGTGCAATAACGTGAAATTTTAGATGCTAAAGTGTATAAAATAGGGTGAAAATGGCATTAAGAGCTGTCTCCCATCCAAATCTCATATACCGAGAAGAAATCGGAAATATAATAAAACCACCATCATTTAATAAAGCCCCCATCATTTTTAAGGAAAAATGCATGAAATATTCACTTTAAGGAACGAAATTGGGAAAAACATATATGGTTTTCTACACGTTAAATTTCGGATATTCACTTTAGCAAAATAGGTTATCTATTGATATTCAAAGGATTCACGAAATTAAAGTGATAAAGTGTATTAGAAATACTTTAGCGCATGAAAGTGTATGAAAAAAGCACCAGCGAGGCATGACAATGGCATAACTTGCAAACTTGAGATGTATAATAAATAGTTCAAGTTTCGTAAGTGATGCCGTAGGCATCTGACAATGGTAGCCAGCCATTTCAATGGCTGGTAATGAGGATGTTAATGGATAGCGTGCCGTAGGTACGCGACAGGGATTTGATGTCGCGTACCTAAAGGCACGCTTTTTCCTGGCCGCTGTATACCAGCCGTTGAAACGGCTGGCTACCATTGTTACGCCCCGCTGGGGCTTTGTATTACAGCTGGTTCTTCGAGGAGTCGAAGCGAACAAAATTCGAGCGAGCAAAATTAAAGCGAAACATGAATAAATGGGAAATGACAAGTGACGAATGACGAATGTTAATTGGAAGTTCAAAAAGTGCAAGACGTTCAAGAAGGATCAAGCGACCAAGGTCGAGCGCTTCAATGTGAAGCGACCTGATTGGTGACAGTAAAACTGCTGTTAAATCTTTCTGTTTCCTGTAGTCTGTCGTCTATTTTGAACAAAATTTATTTTTGATGGACACACCCTTTTTAGTTGGGGCCGTTTATGTGGCCGGACGGATAGGGGTGGAAGCTGCTATGGGGACGAAAACGGGAATGGAGTGATGAATAGAGCATGGGTAGAACGGGATTTTTAGGGCTGAAAGGAAGGTTTGCGGAAGAAACTTGCGGATTTCTTTTGCCTGCTCGCAGATTCTTCGTACCTTTGTGGCTCGAAAACATAAAATATCATTAAAGAATGACGAAATTCTTGGAAATAAAATCGAAGGTGATGCGTGGCGCAGTGGTGTGCTGCGCAATGATAATGAGCGGTGTAATAAATGCTTACGACTTTGATCCGTATAGTGGACAAACAATCGCTATAGTGGGCAAAGTCTCACCGAATTATTATGCAATGCGTTCAGATCAATTAACTTCAAGTGGAATTTCTTCCGTTGCTTCATACCAAGTAGCAATCAATGAAGAAGGTGAAGTGGTCTTTTTGACCACTCGGCAACAATTTTATCGTATTTGTTTCAAAATAAATACAGCAAAGACTAACACTCAATTTAATCCATATTCCGGTTCTGATGTGTCTGGTTATTCAATCAATACTTCTTCAAACCTAACTGCAGTAGATAATACAAAGTTAGCTCTTAAATCATCCAATTCTATAAAGTGGGTTTGGAATACAACTATTGGAACATGGACATATACCAGCAGTTCTGATACTTATTCCTTTAGGTTCCGTGCTGAAGAACTTAATTTTTTCCTGACGCCAAAAGATGCAGAAGTTACCACAAGTCGGCCTCGCGGCAAACCCTACCTTCTCGCCGAGCATACTTGGCGCACCCTTGGCTCTTCCTTCTTCGGCACCATCTGCTTCCCCAAGGCAGTTCGCGCTGCGGAGCGAGCAGGTGCCACGTTCTATGAGATTGCGGCGAAGATTGTGGATGGGAGTGATTTCAAGGGGATTGTGCTACGCGAGGTGACTGGTGAACTGACAGCGGGAACACCTTATATCTTCAAGAAGATCGATGCGGAGACAACGTATATTGTAGCCGCTATGCACGGCGATGCAGCAGCCTCAGCGGGCAGCAGCAACGGACTTGTCGGCACACTGACGGGAACGGAAGAGGACGGCGGTTTCCCTGTTCCTGAAGGCAAGTATATTTTACAGGGCGACAAGCTGTGGGAGACGACGCTCAACGGTGAAGGTCAGAGCCAAAGCCGCCTGCTGGCAGGCCGCGCTTACATCGATCCCAGCCTCATCAGCACCACAGTTCCTTACTCTGAGGTCGCTGGCGTGAAGGGTTATGTGCTGGGACTGGACGAACCGTTTGATGCGGTGAGGACCGTTAAGACGGAACGCAGCAGCGAAGGTGACATCCGCGACCTGCAGGGACGGCGTGTGGAGCGAGTGAACTCAGGACGAATGTATATCATCGGAGGCCGCAAGGTGCTCATCAGATAATTTGATTCAATAGTTTAAACATTATAATATTATAATAATAGAACGCAACTATGAAAAAACGTATCCTCTCTTTGCTGCTGACAGCAACATGGGTTGTGGCAGCTATGGCCCAAGGTCAGGTGAAGTATGTATTCTACTTCATCGGCGACGGCATGGGCGTGAATCAAATCAATGTAACAGAGACTTATCTGGCAGCGCTGAAGGGTCGCATCGGCACCGAGCCGATTCTGATGGCCAGTCTGCCGGTAGTTGGACTTGTGAACACGTACTCCGCCACGAATGGTGTGACAGACTCCGCAGCAGGCGGAACAGCACTGGCTTCGGGTAAGAAGACGAAGAACGGCGCTATCGGAATGCTGGAAGACCTGCAGACACCCTGCACCAGCATTGCCGCCTGGGCAAAGAATGCGGGTAAGGCCGTGGGCGTAGCCACGACAGTAGCCATCACGCACGCTACGCCGGCATCGTTCTTTGGTCATCAGCCGAACCGCAATATGTACTACGAGTTGGGGCAGGACCTGTGCCAGAGTGGCTTTGACTTCTTTGCAGGCGCAGACTTCCATCCTCCTTTCAAGAAGGAAGGCGAGCCTTCGCTGCACGAGCAGGCACGGGCTGCCGGCTACACCATTGTGAAGGGCTACAAGGAATATGAGAAGAAGGGTCGCAAGGCCGATAAGCTCATCCTGCTGCAGAGCGACAAGCAGAACGAGAAGTTAGGTAGCGAGCAGCTGCCGTATGCTCTGGATCAGACCAAGGATGACCTGACGCTGGAGCAGATCACCCGTGCGGGCATCAACTACCTGATGTCGAAGAACACCGACGGTTTCTTCTTCCAAATCGAGGGCGGCATGATTGACTGGGCCTGCCACCGCAATGATATCGGCAGCTGCATCGCAGAGGTGCTGGATATGGACAAGGCCGTGAAGGTGGCTTATGAGTTCTACCAGCAGCACCCCGATGAGACGATTATCGTCATCAGCGCCGACCACGAGACAGGCGGTATGGCTATGGGTGTAGGCCCCTATGAGATTCATACCGACCTGCTGCGTTTCCAGCAGAACAGCATCGATGAGCTGAAGTGGATCCTGAAAGAACAATACAAGAAGGAGCCGAAGAAGTTCAACTGGGCCAGCGTGGAGAAGACGCTGCAACAGCGGATGGGATTCGGCGCCGGCATCACCCTGAAGGACAAGCAGCAGGATCGGCTGAAAGAACGTTGGGCTGCTATCGAGAAGGCGATTGCCGAGAATGGCAAGGTGAACGACCGCATCGATGACCTCTGCGAGACCACAAAGCGTATCCTCAGCGAGGTGGCCATGATCAGCTGGGCCAGCGGCGGCCACAGCAACGGCTATGTACCCGTCTTCGCTGTAGGACCCGGCACTGAGGTGTTCCAGGGTCGCATAGACAATATCGAGATTGCTCCGGCAATGGCACGCATTGCGGGCTATGCTGTGGAGTAAGACGAAGAGACATCCATAACACTACGACCTGTCGTTATCAAGGTAGCGACAGGTCGTAGTGCGTATAAGAACTATATGTCTTTTCGGCAACGTACTTATTTCTTGTCCTGAAGAAGCTTATTGAGTTCGGGCTGGATATCCTTCTTCCAATCCGAACCAAGGGCGAGAATGCGGCGGCGACGGTCGACAAGGATGTAATAAGGAAGGGTTCGGACAGCGAACTGCTCACAAATGGGTGCATCCCAGATTTGGGGATAGCGGCGCCGGTCGAAGTTGATGGTATCAGACTTCACGCTGTAGTCGTATTGACGAGCATCGTAGTCAAGGCTGATGCTGATGGGCTGCAGGCGCTCGGACTTTGGCTGCTTCTCGGCCAGACGTATGGCTTCTCTGATATCCGGGAAGGCGTTGCGGCTGTCGCCCTTCCATGTAGCCCAGAAGATAAGGAGGACGGGGCGCGCAGCGGTGTCGCTGGACAGCAGATGCAGGGTGTCGCCTCCGATGCTGTCGGGTGGCAATTGGATGGTTGGCAGTTTCTGCCCCTTGCGCAACCGTGAAGAGGAGGTATTGCGACCAAGGGTGAGCTGGCGCTGGAGATGAGAACTGACGCGACTGTCGGGATTCGCGCGGATATAAGCCTGTATGGCGCGCTGGAGGCTGTCGGGTGTGACCTGCAGGTGTTCGATGCGGAAGCGTGTCAGTTCTTCGTTCTCGGGGTTACCCTCAATATTCACAGCGCGCAACTGACCTGCGTCGCCACGGAAGGTGACGTGGTCGCCCGGGCGTGCAAAGATAATCTGTTCGTTGAGGTTTGGGTAAACGAGGTAGAAGGTAGCCTCTTCGTTCAACTCGGTCTGCCACTCAAAGTGTCCTTCGATGACGTGGATAGTGTCCAGTTCCGCCAAACTGCCGTCGGTAGCGTAGATGTAGAAATCCGTCTGCCGCAGGTTGTCGAGGTCACCGGTGAAGCGGAAAGTGGTAGAGGGAGTACAGGAGGTTAAGAAAAACAGACCCACCCCAACCCTCCCTGTGAGGGAGGGAGCAGTTACCTTTGCTAATAGTCTTCTAACAAAACTTATCATGTTATGGTAATTATCTTGAAGGTAATTGCTCCCTCACAGGGAGGGTTGGGGTGGGTCTTTTATATTTACTTCACCAGCCCTGCGATCTGCGCAGCATATTTGGCGAACTCGAGGTCGCGAGCGGCACGCTGAGCGAGGGAGGGATTGAGCTGGATGGCAGTCTGCAGTCCGCTGACTACGGCGCTGGCATCGTTCTGACGGGCACCGAGGATGGCGCGGAGGTAGCTGGTGTAGGCGTCTGCATTGGGAATTGCGTCGAGGGTGGCTGCGGCAGAGGCATAATCCTTGTTCAGGATTTGTGCAAGGGCGGCGCTGTTGGTCTTCACGCCAGCAAGATTTGCGGCAGCGGCAGCGTAGTTACCCTTGGCGAGATTGAGGTTGCCGAGGATTTCGGTGTAGGAGCTGGAACCCGTACCACGTCCGATAAGGGTCTCTGCCTCGGTGATATTGCCCTGAGCCAGTGCGAGCAGTGCTTCGTTAGTAGCCACCTCTGCACTCTGGGGGTTGATGGCCTTGGCCTTGGCAAGGTAGGATGCAGCCGACTGAGCATCGCCGCTCTGGTAGGCGAGGTTGGCGAGGTTGTTGTATGCACGGGCATCGTCGCTGAAGAGGGCTGCTGCCTTTTCATACCAGGTACGCTTCTGAGCGTTGTCCTGCTGCAGGGCTGCTCCGTAGAGAATCTCCTCGAGGCTCAGCTCGCGGGCGTCGGTCTGGAACTGTTGCTGGATCTGCTCGTCGCTGCGGCCGATGACATCGTAGTTGGCAATGAGGCGTGCGCGACGCAACTCTGGCAAGATACCCTTGGCCAGCTCGTCATAGACGATGCTCATATTGCGAATCTGCTGTTCGCGCTCAGCAGGATCCTTATACATCGACAGCACACGGAGAATGACTTCCTTGTCCTGGATGTTGCTCTCGGCAACGAGCTGCTGGAAACCATCCCAGTCTTCAGCGGTGAAATGAGTATCGACATCAGCCTGCAAGCCAGTGCGGCGCAGCTGCTCGCTGACGTACTGTGCGGAGGTGTTCTGGCGCTTCTCGGCCAGCTGTTCGTTGAAGTCATAGCGTCCTTCGGGCGAAGCATAGGCGCTGACCTCAACGTTCTGCAGACGCAACGTCTCCTGATTATCATTGATTTCCTTAAGGATACGCACGAAATCCTGAATGCTGGTGGTCTTCAGTTCGCTGGCACGGATATTCGCCTGGTTGACGAGGTACTTGATCTGTGCCTCCTGCCGCTGACGGATAACACGCTGATAGGCATCGGGAGCCAGAGCGGGATTAGCGTTGGCAATGGTGCCACGTACGAGGTCGCCCGTAGCGAGAACGCCGTAGCCCACCTTCAGGTCAGGCAGTTGAATCGCTTTCTTGCCCTTCTTGGCATCGAAACGCAGGTAGAGGTCGCTCTGCAACAGCTGTTCGCTATAGGGGAAGCTGGCGCGCATGGTATAGTTGCCACCCACCTTATAGTTGACAGTGGTGCCGTTGCCCTGCACCTTTTCGCCCTGGAACGTGGTGCCCTCGCTGGTAAGTTCGCCACCCTGATATTTCAGTACGGGAGTCACTCCGAGGGTGATGTTTTTCTTCATGTACTTCTCGGGGAAAGTGGCATTGATGGTAGCAGGCACCTCGCTGCCGATAGCCTCAAGGGGAGTGGGAGTAACAACGATGTTGTCGGCACTCAGAGGGCCGAACTTGCTGCAGGACGTCAGTACCAGAGCACCGACAGCTGCTACTGAAAGAATCGTAATCTTACGCATTGCTATTGATGATTATAGTTTATTTTTTTGCTTTTCAGGGCACAAAGGTACTGCAAACTGCGGGCTTAGCCAAATAATCAGCCCTCTTTTTCATATTCTTTCACTTTTCTCCTTCGTTATTTTGCAGTTTCCTCTGGTTGCGAGGGTGATGCAGCAGTATTTCCTCGCGGAGGTGGTGGCGGTCGAGGTGCATATAGATTTCGGTAGTTCCAATTTCCTCGTGACCCAGCATCTCCTGGATAGCACGCAGGTTCGCGCCGCCTTCGAGGAGGTGTGTGGCAAAGCTGTGGCGGAAGGTGTGGGGCGAGACGGTAGTACGGATTCCCGCCTGCTCAGCCAGCGTCTTCACAATATGAAAGATGGTGATGCGGCTGAGAGAGGTGCCGCGACGAATGCTAAGAAATACCGAGTCCTCGTGCCCTGGACGGATTGCCACTTGGTCACGATCGTTGAACCAGCGAGTCAGTTCTTCTATGGCGCGAGGCGAGATGGGCACCAGGCGTTCTTTCTTGCCCTTACCGTGTACGCGGATGTAGCCTTGGTCCAGAAAGAGGTCGCTGAGTTTCAGTCCGCAGAGCTCGCTGACGCGAAGCCCGCAGGAGTACAGCGTTTCGATAATGGCACGGTCTCGCTGGCCTTCGGCTTTGTCGAGATCTATGGTATCTATAAGGAGGTCTATTTCTGCGACTGTGAGTACATCAGGCAAATGGTTGCTGCGCGAGGGCGACTCGAGGAACTCTGTGGGGTCGGTGCTGATTTCCGTCTCCAACTGCAAGAATTTATAAAAGGTACGCACGCCCGCGAGTATGCGCGCGATAGTGCGGGTCGTCAATCCCAAGTCCAACAAGGTAGCTACAAAAGTCTGCAGCTGCTCCAGTGTGACATTGCGGAAGTCTATATCCTCCGCCTCCAGAAAATCCAGCAGCTTCTGCAAGTCCTTGAAGTAAGCATCGAGGGTGTTGGCAGAGAAAGCCCTCTCCAACATCAGGTATTGGCGATAACGACGGAGGATGGGAGCAGGAAGAGACATGAGAGGTAAAGTCAATTAAAAATTAAAGATTAACAATTAACAGTTCAAGAATCATCATGCACCATTCATAATTATTGGTTACTTAGGTTAACGAATATATGATTGCACAGATTTCACGATTGTATTATCGCCATCAAATCCTGGTGCAAAGATAGATAAAAAAATTACTCGTTGTTCACTTTTGACGGAGAAATACAGGAAAAGACGATGAAAAGGATACATTTGGTCCAATTGTCGTCTTTCGAGAGTGCTTTTTCAGCAGAAATTTGTATCTTTGCGCCAGAATCATCCACTAAAACAAGACAACGATGAAGAAACTATTCCTTTCGCTGGCCGCAACGGTCGCACTAACCCTCAGTACACAAGCCCAGTCGTGGACAGCAGACAACGGCAACGGCACCTTCACGAATCCCCTGTTCTACGACGAGTTTTCCGACCCGGATATCCTTCGGGTGGGCGACGACTACTACCTCGCCGGAACCACGATGCACGCTGTGCCAGGACTGGTCATTCTCCACTCCAAGGACCTCGTGAACTGGGAGAACGTCAGCTACTGCTTTGACCGTTTCGATTTTGATGACGAAGCCTTCTCGCTCCAGAACCACAAGGAAGTCTATGGACAAGGAATCTGGGCACCTTGCATCCGCTACGCCAACGGTCGCTTCTATGTCTTCTCCAATGTCAACGGCAAAGGCCTGCAATGCTACACCAGCGAGCGTATCGAAGGTCCTTGGACCCATCATAATATGAAAGGCCGCATCTATGACCTCGCCGTACACTTTGACGACGATGGCAAGATCTACGCCATTCATGGCTATGGCGAAGTGCATTGCACGGAACTGAAGCCTGATATGAGCGGCCCCATTGATGAGACCGACCGCGTGATCATCCCCGAAGGTAATGGCGTTGGCGAAGGGCATCACATGTATAAAATCAATGGTATGTATTACCTTATCTCCACCGACTACAGTCCTAATGGCCGCACCCTCTGCTCGCGCTCGAAAAGTATCTGGGGGCCCTACGAGACGCGCGTCATCTCGGCCGACGAGACCTACGGCTACCATGCAGCGGCGCTGACACAGGTGCCGCGTGGCACCAAGTACCGTATTGGCGAAGATGGCACGAAGTTCGCCCTCGGCCCCGTGGACAAAGACGCCACGGCCTGCACCAACGCCCATCAGGGTGGTATCGTGCAATACAAAGACGGCTCGTGGTGGGCATTGCTCATGCAGGACTTTCATTCCATCGGCCGCACCGTCTGCCTGATGCCCATGACCTGGGAAGACGGATGGCCGATGGTTGGACTCCCAGGCAACCTCGGCCGTGCTCCCCGTACTTGGTTCAAGCCCGACACAAAGATGGGATGCTACGGCCTCGGCGAAGAGCCTCAACCCATGCATGCCCCCTACAACCGCAGCGAGACCTTCGACAACAAGCAATTAGGCCGCATCTGGCAGTGGAACCACAATCCCGACGATAAGCTATGGAGCCTGAAGGGTGGACGGTTGCGTATACAGGCCACTCCCGCTGAACAGCTGATGTGGGCGCGCAACACGCTGACTCAGCGTGTCATCGGCCCCCAGTCCATCGCCACTGTAGAACTCTACGTCAAAGGGATGAAGGACGGTGATGTCTGCGGACTTGGCAATATCAACGTACCCTGTTCGTGGATTGGAATCGTAAAAGGAGAGAAATCAACAGAGAAAGACAAATACATCCTCAGCTGTTTCGAACAGCTGACCAATGACACCATCCGTGTGCCCATCAGTTTAGCCAGTGGGAAGATATGGCTTCGCATGATTGGCGACTATGACAACGACCAGGCGCAGTATGCCTACTCCATCGACGGCCAAAGTTTCCAGACCATTGGGCGCATGATGCCCCTCTCCTACCAACTCCTGACTTTCCAAGGTTCACGCCACGCCCTCTTTGCCTTCAACACTTCGGGCAAGAACGGCGGCTATGCCGAGTTCGATAATTTCATCATCGAGGAACCATCTGCTGACCGCAGCAGCAATATTCCTTACGGCAAGACCATCCGTATCATCAACAAGGCCACAGGTCGCCCCGTTGTCGCCCTGAAGCACGGCCTACTCTATGACACCCGTCCCAACGACAACAGCGAACTCACACGTTTCCGCGTCATCGACCGCGGTCAAGGGATGGTGGCACTGCAGTGCGCCGATGGCCGTTACGTGAAGGTCTATGGCGACGGTCTGCCCGGAGACGTACGTTTCGTAGATACCATAGATATGACTACATCGCCCTCCATTGATGAGGTAAACAGCACGCAGTTCCTCTGGCAGGATTTCCTCGGCCACGACTTCATGCTACTCTCCCTAAAGAACCATCGTTATCTCGGCAAGAGTCCCACTACCGGCAGCCCCTACTCCGCCGACTTCACAGGTCCAGACCCTGCCCGTCGGAATGGTTCCGTCTTCCATTGGGAAGAGCAATAAAAAGAAGAAGAAAAGGACAAGAGGAAACCTGTCTGTCCGTCCACAAAAAAGAAGTCCCCGCCTCGTCATTACTGACGCTGCGGGGACTTTTCATATACCAAATGTTATATGGAGAGGGGTTGCGCTCTTACTTGGCATTTTCGTCGTCCTTAATCTTTTTACCACGAAGGAGGTAAGCAGTGGGAGCAGCGACGAACATGGAGGTAATGGTACCGATGATGACACCAAGCATCATTGCGAAAGCGAAGCTGCGAATGCTGGCACCACCAAAGGCGAAGATGAACAGCAGGACGATGAACGTGGAGACGGAGGTATTGATGGTACGCGTCAGGGTGGCATTCAGCGACTGGTTGAAGAGCTGCTGCTTGTCGCGCTTGGGATAGAGGCCGAGGTTCTCGCGAATACGGTCGAAGACAACCACCTTATCGTTGATGGAGTAACCGATACAGGTCAGCAGAGCACCGATGAAGGTCTGGTCGATTTCGAGGGAGAAGGGCATCCAACCCCAGCAAGCACTATACATACCGAGAATGAAGATGGTGTCAACCGTCAGAGCTGCAATAGCACCTACGGAGAAGGATACATTGCGGAAGCGCACGAGGATGTAAACGAAGATGACTATAAGTGCGAGGAAGACGCTGATGATTGCACCGCGGGTGATGTTCTCAGCAATGGAAGGTCCAACCTTCTGGGAGCTGATGATAGAGCCGCCGGCACGCTCGTCGCGGTTGATGAAGTTCTCGAGGGTGAGGTCGCTGCTGAGCTGACCGCCAGCCTTGAGGACATCGAAGAGCTTTGACTCGATTTCGCTGTCGACTTCGCTGCCGTCCTCATCAATGCGGTAGTTGGTAGAGATACGTACGGTCTTGCCTTCAGTACCAAGGGCGATGACACTGGTATTGGACTCGGGGAAGGCCTCAGCCATCACAGGACGAATGCTCTCAGGAGAGACATTGCCTTCGAACTGAACAACGAAGTTGCGACCGCCAGTGAAGTCGATGGAACGCGAGAAGCCGCGAGTGAACATCAGCAGCAGCGAGCAGATAACAATGGCGCAGAAGATTCCGAAGGAAGTCTTGTAGGCGCCCATGAAGTTAATATTGGGATTTGAGAGGAACTTCTTGGAAACACCAGTGGTGAAAGTCAGGTCGAGCCACTTGTCGCGACGCATGAAGGCATCGAAGACAATGCGAGTAAGGAACACTGCTGTGAAGAACGAAATGACAATACCAATGATATAAGTGGTGGCGAAGCCGCGGATAGGACCTGTACCGAAGTAGTAAAGGATGATACCCGTGAGAATACTCGTCACATTGGAGTCGATGATAGCGCTGAAAGCGTTGCTGTAACCAGCCTGCATAGCCTGGCGCACTGCCTTGCCCGCACGCATCTCTTCCTTGGTACGTTCAAAGATAAGCACATTAGCGTCCACCGCCATACCAAGCGTCAGCACCATACCAGCGATACCGCTCATGGTGAGTGCAGCCTGGAAGGAAGTGAGGATACCAAGAGTGAAGAAGAGGTTCAGCAACAGGGCGCAGTTTGCAACCATACCCGAACGGAAGCCATACATCATAATCATGTAGATCATCAGCGCGATGAAAGCGACGATGACGGAGATGAAACCCTGACGGATGGATTCCTGACCGAGGGTAGGACCTACGATTTCCTCGCTGACGATATTTGCAGGAGCAGGCATCTTACCAGACTTGAGCACATTGGCCAGGTCGCGGGTATCCTCAGCGGTGAAGTTACCAGTAATCTGGGAGTTACCGCCGGTAATCTCGTTCTGCACATTAGGAGCGCTGTAAACGAGGTTATCCAGAACGATAGCGACGGGACGATGGATGTTGGCCTTGGTCAGGGCAGCCCAGCGGCGGGCGCCTTCGACATTCATCTGCATGGAGACGCAGGGACGGCTGTTCTGGTCGTACTCGTCCTTTGCATCTGTCACGACATCACCTTCGAGGGGAGCACGGCCATTGCGCTCGGTGACCTTGATGGCATAGAGTTCGAAGACTTCTTCGTTCTTATCAATACCCTTCACACCCCAAAGCAGTTTCATGTCCTCGGGGAGGATTGCCTTAGCCTCGGGAGTCTG